>JGI24806J26614_1000222_pt1 | contig 14990 bp, 13 predicted proteins | sample Kansoi200umMDA_FD_26614 | JGI IMG/M metagenome (IMG submission 26614)
CAAAACCCGCAATTAATTGCGAAATTTGGTGGCCATGCCATGGCTGCGGGTTTGACTATTTCGCATAATCGTTTAAATGATTTCAAACAGGCTTTCGATGAAGTGATATCCAAACAAGTCACCGATGATCAACTACAACATTTATTATTTAGTGATGGTGAATTAGCGAGTTCTGAATTGAATTTAGATAATGCTTCCCTTTTGCGTGATGCCGGGCCTTGGGGTCAAGCCTTTCCTGAACCTGTGTTTGATGATCAATTTCGTATTCTTGAGCAACGCATAGTCGGTGATAAACATTTAAAATTACGCTTAGAAAAAGATGGAAAATTGCTGGATGCGGTGGCATTTTTTGTTGATACCAGTAAATGGCCTAATCATAGATGTCAAATTGTTAGAGCGGTGTATCGTTTAGATGTGAATGAATACAAAGGCCGCAGACAAGTGCAGTTGATAGTGGATTACTTAGAAGAGTTATAACATATCTGTTTCTCTTTCGTGCCCGTGTGCGTGCCCGTGCCCGCGTGCGTCTTTTTAACTGTTGAAAAAGACGCACGCGGGCACGGGCACGATGACAGAGACAAGCCGATGTTGATAATAATAAAATTCCATTGCACTAAATTCTTTTCTACTTTATATTAATTTCTCTCCCCCCTCATTCCCCGTTTTCACCTTTATTTTACTTTCCATTTTCAACCCCATTTATTTTCATCTATCCATTAACTAAACATGATAAGGAGTTAATCATGGCTATTTTTCAAAACGATGCTATGTTGGCATTTAAATATCACAACCCACATTATTTACATAAAATTCATCTTTATTTAAATGAAAATTACTACCGCATTCACTTTAATCCCGACGCAAATCAAGCACTGGAAATCAACGAATGGACTTTGCATAAACAAATAGAAAATACGTGGATGCAACATGAAATTAACGATTGTTATAATCGATACGATTGCCACCAAAAAATAACATCAATTACAGATGTGGAAGTTGTTCTACTCAATCACCCCGTTAATCAACATCCCTTGTTTCATTACTTACAGCAAGATGCCAGCATTGAAGATTTGAAACGCTATATTTTAAATGAATCTGTGCTTAATCTTGAATTTTTTGATTATTTAGTTTTGTCACTCATTGGTGTTTCAGATATAGCAAGAGCAGAAATTATTACTAATGTATGGGATGAAGCTGGTCGTGGTCATATCTCGCAGTTTCATACTAATCAATTCCGCGCGGTCATGAATAGTTTAGGCTTAACGTATCAAAGAGAAAAAATTATAGAAAATATGTCGTGGGAAGGTTTGGCCGGCATTAATTTATTCAGTTATTTATCGCAGTATTCGCATAATAAAATGAAATATTTTGGTTTGCTGGCCGCGACTGAATTGTTGGATCCACCTCATTATTTCCAATTATTACGTGGAATGAGTAAATATAAAAGTTCACATGGATTGGATGTTCAATACTATGTAGAACATGAAAGCATAGATATTCAACACGGAAATAGTTGGATAAATAACGTCATCTTGCCTGAAGTCACGCGTGAACCGCAATTGATTGTGGAATTTTGGCTGGGTTTTTATTTGCGTCTTGATTCCGTGCAGCGTTATTACGACAACCTATTACAACAATTCGTTAAAAAATTAGCAGCCTAGGAGTGATGTATGGAATATATGTTAACGAAATGTGAAAATGAAATTGCAAATGAATGGCAAAAATATCAAGGCTATACGATAAGGCCAGTGGCAAGTACCATTAATTATTATTCTGAATTAATTTCTAAAATAAATGATAATGCAAAAAGCCTAATTTTTGGTTCAACACCAGAGATACGTTCTATCTATCAACAATTAAATAAACCGCTAGTCATTGTTGATAGGTGTATCAAAATGGTGAAAGCCATGGGTTTATTAACGCATAGTCGCAATCCAATTTCAGTCAATGAAAGTGTAATAGAAAATGATTGGTTAATGCCTCTGCAAGAAAGTCAGCAATTTGATGTATTGATAGGCGATGACTCCATTAACATGGTGAGCTTAAATCAATTCCCTGAATTTTTAGAAAATGCTTATCAATTATTAAAACAAGATGGCATATTTATTTGCCACTTATTAATTAAGCCTGATGAAAATTTTATTAAGCAACCATTTTTTGAATTAGTGAATGATTATAGAAATGGAAAAATTAAAAGCCATTTTGATTTAGCGAGTAGACTTAATTTTATTTGCTATGATGAAACTAACTGCCAAATGGGTTGGCAAAAAACCATACGTAAATTAGGTATAGATAAATTAAGTCAATTTTATCCCGATTTCAATTTCATAGAAAAATTTAATTTTTGTAATAGTCATTTCACTTGCCCGCCTCAACGTGAATTTGAGCAACTCGTCACGAATTATTTTACTATTCAAGAAATTTTTTATCCTCATGAACATGATTATTGTTTATTTGAGCCTGTTTACATATTAAAAAAAGGAGGGGAGTACAATGAATAAATCATTGATTATGTATAATCCTAATTCTTCTATGATTGATGAATGCAAATTAATGTTTTCTCAATACCATAAACCAGATGCACCAACAATACTATTTCTTGAACCTTATGGTTCTTCAATTTCATTATTAAAACACGGTGTTGAGCATGGTTATAACCTCATCATTCTCACGGCAAATAGCGATTTACGTCATGTTTCACAATCTATTATCAACCTTGCAACTTTAGCTATACAAATAGATACGGCTGATCAAGATCTCATTTTGGCATTCGTTAATCGCTTGAGTTTGGATATCACCATTCATGCAGTCATTCCAGGTTTTGAATATTTTGTTCCATTAGCGGCCCATGTGAGCCATGCACTTAATTTGCCTGGTATATCAATAGATAATGTTGAGTCCTTGCGTAATAAATATTTAATGCGGTCTTGTCTTTCAGCTAATGGAATTTCAGTACCACTTTTTTCCTTGGTATATTCGCATAGTGAAGTTGAAGGCGTCATGGATAGCATAGGTTTTCCTGCGGTATGTAAGCCCATAGATGCGGCGGGTAGTGTGAATGTAAAAAAAGTCATGAATTTGCGCGAAGCAACCTTGGCCGCATCACGTATATTGGACGGTAGCGATGTTCTTTGGGGTCATGTTTTGTCTAATGCAGTTTTATGTGAGGAATACATAGAAGGGAAAGAATATAGCGCCGAAGGTGTAATTTGTAATGGTAAAGTCAACCATTTTGGTATTACTGAAAAAATGGTTAATAATCAAATAGAGTTTATAGAAGTAGGTCACATAGTCAATCCGCCAATTTCTAATGACCTACGTATGCGAATTGAAAATTATATTAATTCTGTCATTGCTGCGCTAAAACCAAATTACTGTCCTTTTCATGCGGAATTTAGAGTGAAAAAAAATGGTGAAATCGTTTTAATGGAAATTGCCGCACGTTTGGCTGGTGATAAAATTGGTGATTTAATTAATTTGGTCTATCAAGAAAATTATTATGATGCAGTGTATGCGGCGTATTTAGGTAAAAATTTTGAAAATGCTGTTTTGTTTAAATCTCATGATATGAGCGCAGGCATACGATTTTTTTATAGACCGGATGTAGAGTGTTATCAAACTATAGATGGTATTGATATCGCAAAAAAATATTCACCTCACGATCTGGCGTTTTATTACGAACCTAATCAACGTATACCGGATTTTCCACTTCCTTTACGGCGCTTAGGGCATGTCATTATTGCGGATAAAACCTATGATACATTACCACCATTATTGTCAACCATAGATCAAGCTATAAGTTTTGTATGAATGTGATTATCGTTCACGGTGCATACGGCTATCCTGGTGAGAATTGGTTTACGTGGTTAAAGACAGAGCTTGAAATTCGCAGTATTCATTGCTGTGTTCCTGCTTTACCGACGCCTAATAATCAACATCTCACCACTTGGCTAAATAAATTTGAAATGATTACAAAAGATTTTATTACGCCAGATACGGTGTTAATAGGTCATAGTTTAGGAGCGACATTTATTTTGCGTTGGCTGGAGAAATATTTTGGTAAACTTAAGTCCGTGATATTGGTAGGCGCATTTATTTATCCGGTAGGGATTAAACATTTTGATGACATTAATCAGAGTTTTATTAATTCATCGTTTAATTGGGAGAAAATTACATCGTGCTGTTCGCAGTTTGTGAGTTTTTATGGAAGTAATGATGAATATGTTAAGAAAGATGAGTTTGAATTTATTGCGCAACAACTTAATGCTAAGCGAATAGTGATTTCTAACGGCGGTCATTTAAATACTAAAGCGGGATATGATAGATTTCCTCATTTGTTGAGGTATGTCCGAAATCTCGTCGTTGCGAGGAGCGCTTTTTGCGACGACGCAATCTAGTGTGTGTATTTTGTTGAGTACTTACATGGGACTCGTGTGCTTCTTTTTTTGATAGAAAAAGACGCACACGGGCTAGGGCACGCTCACGGGCACGATAAAAGTGTGTAGCTCCGTAGGTTGGGCTTCGCAAGCTCAGCCCAACCTACAGTCTGTCTAGCTATTACACCACCTCCGTCACACCTATCGCATATAACCATTCCGGCGTTGGCGGAACCAGCCTCCTTGCTTTAATATCAAACAAACCCATCTTGAGCTGCGCTTCACTGCAACACTCACCACCTCTATAAATATCTTGCTTTAATATCCCAATTTTTTTCTCATATGAAATCATTTCTGAGCGGATTTCAATTTGATCTCTTAATTTCAATTCTTTAGAAAATCTAATATTAATTTCAACTATAGTAGGTCCCAGCCCAGTTCTAATAATGTCATTAATGCCAAAGTTGCGGGGATAAAGAATTTCCCATCGGGCGTCTTCAAGCAATTGTAGATAAGTCGCATTATTGACATGGCCAAAGGTATCAAGATGATGTTCACGAATTAAAATAGGATAGATAAATTGCATGTTTATTCTCCTTACGTATAACTTAATCTGAAAAAACTAGTTAAGATTCGATACTATATCATGTTTGCTTTCACATGCGGCTTGTCTTTTTGTCATTGCGAGCCTGTCATTGCGAGCGTTCTTCAGCGAAGCAAAGGCGAAGCAATCCAGTAGTTAATCAAAAATTAATCTGGATTGCTTCGCCTTTGCTTCGCTGAAGAACGCTCGCAATGACAGGCCCGCAATGACGAACTACGTAACAATGTGGCCTGTCAGTTCTTTGCTAATCTAAATTTGCTTACTGTAAAGATAAAACGCCAGCTGGGCTTTTTCTTTTCTTAAATCATAATCAATGATTGCTTTAGGTAGTTTAAATCCTATTCTATCGCATTCTTTTACAAGATTATTGAGGTCAGATTTTTCTTCACATAAAGCATCAAGATCAGTTTCGGAAAATTTGATATTTCCATTGCCTTTAAAATAGTTGATTAATTTATTGCATGCACTGATTTTTACCGTGTCATTTAATCTAGCGAGATTTCTAAAACCGGCTATATATCCAGTTTCACGTGCTCTATCATGTGAGTATTTCGCTAATTTATCTACCATATTCATATGATGAGAAGAGTATTTGTAAGCATCACTACCGTGTTGATTATTATTTTCTTGTTCTTCAAGTTGGTAATATATTTTTTTATCTCTTGCGACTATATCAAGTTCGACTAAAGTTTCATAAATATTTTTAACTTCAGCAAAATCATTGCTGTTGTAAGCATAAACAGATAATACATGATCAGAGCCAACGTTATTGGCAGTAGATACTTTTGCACTGCGGATTTTATCTTCAAATACTGCTTGTTTTACTTTATTCCAAATTTCATCCACTCTTTCACTGGGGATAAAAACCATCCATCTACCAAAATTGGGAACATCGTCGCGGTTTTTATTTTGATTATTATTTGCATAAAGAAACCGTTGCTCGTAACTATAAGTGCTATCAATTTTTGAGGGGATTGCATTTGATTCTTCGACTATTTTTTCACCATTTTCTTTGAATGTAACTGTATAATATAAATTCGAATTTGAGTTCATTGCTCGCCTGGTTATTGATTCTGTCATTTTTAAGAAAATTTTTTATACGATAACTGAGATTTAAAGTCAAACATGAATTTTAGTTAATCATAAACTATTTAAATAAATCCGCTAATTGCTGACGATATTGTGGTCCATAAAATACACCACCAACTGGTATTTTATTTTCCAATGCTGAGGAAACGGCATGTATCCATTCTGGGCCAAAACCACCGCATAGCTCTATCATCTGATAGCCTTCTGCAGCGAGATTTTTAGCAACTCTTATCACATCCTCTTTATTATTCATATCTATACCTACCGCTTTAAAACGATAACCATTTTTTTCAGTGCTAATGGTATTAACTTCAGGACTAAATCCGGGTGTTAAAAAAATATAAGCAAAGGCTTTAAATTGCATAGAGATATCCTGAAAAAATTCTGTGTTTTGTAAGCTAAACTCAGAATAACAAATTTCATTTGTTGTTACCAATAGGAGTGATCAAAAATAAACCAATTTGTTCAATAAACATTGCCCGCTTACTAGGCTATCTATAGAATCCCGCTATTACACAAAAAATAGAGGGGTGTGTCATGCACAATCGTCCTGGTCTAGAAATTGCGCTAATAGAAAAAATTCAAAAAAAAGACCTGCATGCAGTTAATACATTGATTGATTTAATTCGCGTTGATGATGAAGCTAAATTAGATAGTCTAGATGGGAATGGGAAAAGTTTATTTTATTATGCGCTGGAAATAGGTTTTAAAGAAGCGGTAGATAGATTATTAAACCTGCAACTTGATAATGATGTTATCATTTTTGGAAAGAATAATAAAACTAATGAGACTTGTCTCTATATTGCTGCCAAACAAGGTTATGAAGATACGGTCGCAGCTATCATTACTCAAGCTAAGCGCGCAAAACCAAACACACCAGGTTATAAAATTTGGTTGCAAGTTAATAACAAAGGTAATTCACCTTTACACATAGCTGCAGCAAATAGAAAATTAAATATTGTTAAATTATTACTTGATGAAATCAAAACAAATGTTGATGGGATTAGTCAAGTCAATCGTATGAACGAGAATGATGATACCCCTTTGCATTTGGCATGTAGTCGCCATGACTATTTGTGTGATGATGATGTGATAGTTAATCTTATTCAGCATGGTGCAGATTTAACGATTGAAAACACAAAAAAAATAACACCATTTAAATTGCTTAGGCAATTTGATTTTCCTGAGTTAGCGACTATCTTTTCTAAATTATCCCGTAAGCAAGAGTTATTTCTATTGCATTATAGCGATTATCTTAAAAAAAATCCGGATAATAATGAAATAATAATAGAAAATTATCGCAATTTAATTTGTTTCCGTAATTTACAGATTTATGATTCAGCCCAATATCATTATCTTGAAAAAATATCGGTAAGTTCATTAGATTTGCTAACTAACATAAATGAAAAAAAATTAGTGGATAAACCCATACCATTGGATTTAATAGAAGGCGGTGAATTGGATCATTTAGCTGAAAGTAGTGAGACATCAAGCTGGGATAGCGCAACAGAATATTCTGATTCCCAGGAAGAGTTTAAAACTTACCTTTATTACATTAAAGATAAAGCTTTGGTAGCGAATGCAATTCAAAAAGTTCACAATTATTCAGCGGTATTACAAAAAAAGCCTCAAACTTTAGAGCGCTATCAACCATTAGTTTATACGGCTTCTGCACTATTTCTATTGATGTATATAGGTATGGAAACTTGGTTAGGATTAATGACAAGTAAATACGATCATCTTTTTCATAATCGTTCAGATTCTAATCGAAGAAATTATCTTACTTTGGATACGACATTTACTATAAGTGCTGCCTTGTTTGGTGTATTTATTCCTATGCTTATTGTCGTAGGAACATATTATTTTAGTAATTTGCTAAAAAACCAACCTGATTATATTTCTCATGATGATTTTGGCGAATTAATGGCAGATCTACAAGCCTCACTTTTGGATCCATTGTTAACACTTGAATCACAAGAAAAGAAAGATAAACTTTCTCATCCAGAAGAAGACATTGATTATTTACCTGTATCGGAATCACACCTACGCGATTTAGAAGATGCCATGGCTGAATTTGATGATGAAAATAAAGAAGTAACAGAAGCCATAAATATAACACGCGCATTAGAGACTAGCTTAATTAATTTCAAGCAAAACATGGTATTAACAAATAAATCGTTTACCATGTATTATAAACCTCCGCATACTAAAATTAAAATTGCAGAAGTAAGCAGTGATAGTGATGTCGAATTAGGAAATATTACTCAAACAACAAGCTTGTTAAGAGGAAGTCGTTATTCATAATGGGGAGATAGGATGTCAAATACTAGGAATGAAACAGATATAATTGAGCAAAAAACATTTTCAACCTTAAACATACAACAAGCATTGAGTGCGAATATCATTAGTGGTTTTATAGCTGGAATTGTTTGTTCCGGCTTATTTAATCCTTGGGACCGTGCATTATATTTATCCGTTAAATACAACAGATCATTTTTATTAAAAGAAAATTTCATTTCACCTTATCAAGGTTTTTCTCAAGCTATTATTCAGCGCGCTTTTCTTGGCAGCATTTACTATATTTTGCAAGGTGAATTAAAACAAAACTTATATCCTTATTTGCATGATAATCTTGGCTTTAGTAAACCTGTCGCACAATTTTGTATTGGTTTATCAGCAGGCTGTATGAGCGGAATGTTAACCAATGGTATTTCTGCGATTAAATATCACACCTGGGGGCATGAATCTCGCACTTTTTTTTCTAGTGTGAATGAAATGTGGTACCAGGGTGCATATAAACCATTTTTTAAAGGAACGATGGCGACCGTTACGCGTGATATGACCTTCGGTGCAACTTATGAAGTCTTGCGTCATGTCAAACCATCGTTTTTTGAAAAAATGAAACAACAGTATCCGACTAGTAAAACCTATATTGACTTTTTATTTAATGGAGTTTCGGCTGGTATTGCAACCATAGCTTCAGGACCGTTTAATTATGCGCGTAATATGCAATATGCAACTCCACCTGAGGTTAAATCACCAACTATAGCGAAAAGTTTATGGGATCTTTGGATAGAATCAAAAAAATTTCATGCGTTTGATAGACTTGGTTTTTTTCAACAACGATTGAGGATAGGTTGGGGTACAACCCGTGTCATTTTCGGTATGGCTGGAGGCCAAGAAATATTTAATCGATGTAAAAAGAAAATAGAGCATTTTCAAACTGAAAATAAACGATTAACCAAAAAATAATTTCATTCTCATTATTTTTCTTATAAACACAATGTACAATAGACTTTACATTTACTAATGTATAGTTTATTGTACTTTTGTTTTTAATCAAAACTAAGGGGTATTATGCCAAGAATCATAGGTAAAACAATTATTTATAACTCCATTGCCGAATTACGGACGGAATTGGCTTGGACCCAACAAGAGTTAGCTGATGCGATAGACGTGACACGCGGGACGATAATTGCCTTAGAAAAGGGTTGTTATAATCCATCACTGGAGCTTGCTTTTCGTTTGGCAAAAATTTTTAAAACAGGAATTGAAAACATTTTTTATGTAAAAGAGAGAGGTTAATCGTGAATAAATTCAGTCGTTATATGCAAAATTATTTGCTTTATGGATTTCCATTTGTGCTCGCATTAATTGTTTGGTCGGGAGTTGCAAGTTCTCCACATGGGATTTTGTATGAATTATTTAGCTATAATTTTATGTTATGGTTTGTAATGTTTATTACGTATATGATTTTGTTAGTGTTAATTCCTAGTGTGCGTGATAAAACCTTAAGCCGTTTAGCAAATCTTAAAGAAAGGGATGAACGCGAAGAATATATTACAGGCAAAGCGGCTAGGGAATCCTATATTGCAACCTTGGCTTTGACATTATTATTCTTGTTTTTTTCCTTATTCGGATTTACTTTTGCTAGCGTGCAACAAACAGACCCGCAAAAACCGGGACATACCGTTGGAATGAATATTGGCTATAGCATTTTTAATCATACAAATAAAAATGTGACTGATGAAAATAAAACAACAATTTTTGATTCCAAACAATATGCGCTTTCTAGTTCGAGTATCATTTTGTTATTGTTAGGTTGGCAGATTTTGATATTTAATCTTGCTGCGAGAAAGGAAAGGTTGAGGGATTAATTAAGCTCAGGTGTATTATCTTCCCCCATAGGGGGAAGATGTCCGCAGGACAGATGGGGGATTTTTATTATTAAAATATATTCCCCCATCCGCCCTTTGGGCACCTTCCCCCGGAGGGGGAAGGATATCATTTTTTTACATTGCATCCCGATTTCAATAATGTCGACGAAAATTTTGCGGACTAACCGTACTACTCTGATTTTGTCTATTCACCCTGTCTTGAGATGTATTTTGAGAAAATAAAGTCTTACCTTGATCTTGCCTCAATGAATAATAATATTGATTCACACCAAAATTTGCCAAATATGTTTTTGCCGCTTTGGTGCGGCTTAATTCCTCGTAATAACAATCCATCATATCAATTTCTTTAGGAGGTATTAAAAAGGATGCAAGCTGTAGATCACCTTTTTGATGTAATTTTAAAAATTGGTAATCAAAACGCATCTGACTTAACTCTTTAAACGTTGCATTTTTCTCACATACCAAATGATGTATCATTTCAATTCTATGTAGAAAGCACATGGCTCTTTGAAAATTTAATTCTTTTGTTTGGCCGGGCGCGTTTAAATGAAGAAATTTTTTATAAACTAATTGAGCCAATTGATAACGATTTTCAAAGAGGTTTGAAATTTTATCGCGGGTTGCTTTAGAAAAATGTTGATTGGCGAGAACTGAAAAGTTTCCCCAAGCATATTGATTTTTGGAAATAGCTTCTCCTTGAACAGGGGAGAATGCCCAACTATTATCAATTAAAAACAACATGTCCTTATCTTTTTGGGTAAGAATATTGCCAGGCTTTCTATCATCATTACCAGTTATATAATCAACCACAACCATTTGCTCAAAGGCTTCCATTGAAATACCTTCTGGTAAGGTTTCTAAATCTTTAAAAAAGCTCGTGTAGCTTTCTAATGATATAGGCTGATTAACCCAATCTATCAATACACCTTTTTCTTTGCGGTCATTATTGACATAGATTTTTTCTGCAAGAATAGTTTCGGGAATAGTAATTTTATCAAATCCCATTTTTTTACTAAGTATATTAGCTATGTTACATGACACAATATCATTCGCATAACCCTGGCCTGCCACACTATCTCTACATGAAGTGGGATAGCCAAATGTTTGAATAACCGATTCTGCAAGTGGCAGAAAAAATTGATTGATTTGAGCAATGGTTTTCGGATTGTTAGGAGACAAAGGATCTTCATCTGCATCTTTGTAAACAGCAATAGGTTGGTTTTGTTTTAAAATAAAATACGTTCCACTCACCCCGTCTTGAGCTAATTTAATTGTATAATTGTGATACGGGCCTTTAAGTTCTTTAGCTAAGCTTTCTAATTTATTGTTCGTCTCATTTATTTTGTCTGCTAGTGTATTAGCTTCCAATTTGCATTGACTAACTAACATTTCACCTTTCTTGGCGAGTTCTGGATTGTGCAATAATCCATATTTTTTATAAATGGCATGAATAAATGTTTCATAAATGTCATGATCTTCTTTATTGTCAAACATATAATTCGGATGACTAGAATGTTTTAATTTCAAAAGATAAACATCATTCTTTCCTCTATTCGCTAATGCTCGCGCAAGATTTTCTGTTCTTTCACAGGGGACATCTTCATCAATTTCAGAAGTAATAAAAACGGATGGTAAATTTTCCGGATAACTATCAACACAATCAATGGGAGCTATACCATCAGGTTTATAGGGCGTGTACAGACTCAATCCTGTATTAACTATATTTGCTGTCATATCAGCTAATGTTTCAGACCCAGTTTTCTTGGTATATCTATCGTGTAATACATCAGGAATTGAATCCACTGCGCCTTCGAAGATAGCAAGTTTTGCATTTGCTGCGAGTTCTGGATTGGTTGCAAGTCCATTAAAAATTGCTGCCGTTCCTCGCGAAACACCATAATAAATGACAAATTTATTTTTGTTTTGATACTCTTGCCAACTTTGATATTTAGCTTTTAACGATTCAATATCATCTTTTTGCCCTATACTCATATTTTTACGATTAGGTGCATGATAGGCAACAGACTCCCCATTTAAATTAGTGGGAGAGGTAAAAGTAAAGTTATTGCTATGATTTGAAAGGCTTGATGCAATGACACCGCCTACTTTTATGGGCTTGTACCAAGATTCGAGTGGATTAAGATCTACATCGGCAATTTCCTTGCCTATGTAGAGTTGATAAATAACATCTAAAGGTGGTTGTCCATTTTTACCTTGGCATCCGACAATTTCACCGGTTGTAGCCAGCATATCACGTGGGCCGGTATATTTACGCGCTTGGACTTGTGAGTTATTCATTCCTTGAAAATATATGGTATCGCATAATTCACCGTTTCCAGTCCACTCTCTACTTTCCATAAATTTATTCCTCAGTTTAAGTTGAATTTTGCGGCTTTTTATCACATCAAGATGAAAAATGATAGAATCCTAGATTTTTAGAGCAAATTATGATCAAAATGAAGGGATTATACTTGCGGAAAGTGTTACTTATCATCTAAAATGTTTACAAAATAATCATAATAATATAAAAAAACGAGGCGACACCATGGAAACAAGAATAGAACCAGATTTATTTTCTCATATACTACCTTCAGAAATTTATTATTTAATCGGTGTAGGTTATCTAGATAGTAGTCTTTATAATTTACTTAAAACATCTACCTATTTTTATAATTTTTTTATTACAGAACTTAAGAAAGCCTATCCCAAATTTCATGAAACCAATAGACGTTTATTAAGTCATGCCGCACTCGGTGAGTGGGAGGAAGCTAAAATGCTTCGTTCTCAATTTCCAATAGGTGTAACTTCTTTTCCTGGAACAATTTATCATCCTAATCTTTTTTATTTTAAAGATGCTAAACCTAAACCCATTCCACTCGATTGGAACCCTGGGCAGAATAAATATGTTGATCTTACCGCATGGCAAATCGCTCTCATGAATGAGGAATATGATGTTGCTGAAGAAATGGAAGCCGACATGTCATTTGCAGAAAGACATAAACAGTTTTGGCAAATTTTTCCAGATGGGAAAATTAGAAATTATCGATTTGATTTAAAAAAAGTAGAAGAATTGTTAACTAAAGTATTTTATGAAATCGCTTATGATGGTTACATAGATATTAATTTAGATAAAATGAATAATAAAACAAAACTTGCGCTAGATGAGCTTTATAACTATGTCAAACCGGCAGCAGAACATAAACAAGGACTTGTGTTTAATGACATGATTTATTTGATGGCCTTAAAATTATATGAAAATGACAATAAACAATTTCGAGGTTGGAGGAATAAATCAATTTGGTGTATTAAAGTTGAAGAGTATTTGGCATCGTTACTGACTACAAATGACTTACGTGTACATATCAAAAGTCTAGACGCTTACAAAATAACAGTGAAAAAGTATGATAGTAAAATAGTTGATAAAACCTCTTATCATGCCTTTCGTCGTAATGATAAAAGTGTACCCGGAAATGATTTCTTTGTTGCGCCAGCTGGGGGAGTTTCTGCTAGAGGTGGAATACGTAGAGGATATGTTGAACCAGGCTCAGCTTCAGATAAATTTTCCAAACACATGGCTATTAAAACAGAAAAACGACTAGCTTTTGAGAAAAAATATGCTCCTGTCATAAACTCGGAAAATTCACAAGAACAAGAACTTATTTCAAAAAAATCGCTTAGCTAATAGCTAATCCACGTGTCATTGTGACATTGGGGATTATTTAAATCGATTGTGCTTTTTTATGCATAGCTGATAAGGTTTCAACATTATTATCTTCATTATATTTCTGCCCAAGAGGTTGAATCTTATTTCCCAAGATGGAAGTAACGGGTTTATGTCCTTCATCGCGCGCATACGTTATTGATTCAAAATGATTAGTAATATCATCTATTGTTTGGTGGCAAGCGTTAATATTTGTATTTGCGGTTTTATTAGAGATACTAATCGTTTCTGATTGTTGGTTTTTAAATAATCTAAAATCATTGACGTTGGTTTGTTGTGGTTTTGTTTGAGTAACATTAGTGATGGCTTGAATCAGATTTTCTTGTAATTTTTTAATAGTTGTTTTTACCAATTTCAATGTATCTTTATTGATTTTAGCTTGATACTTAATTAGCAATGTATTTGCTTGTGCAAGAAGTGTTTTAGCAGGATAAAAGAAACTATCCGCTATTAAATCATTAGCTCGATCATGTAAAACATCGATATAATTAATAATAATTTCTTGTAGAACAATGTTACGTTTTTTGCTTTTACAGAGGCCATAAATTATTAGTGCTTTGCCAGCGGCTTCCTCAGCTTCATTATATTTTTTTTCTTTGTAATATAAATAAAGTAAATTGGAATAAGTGGAAAGCTCTTCAAATTGATAGTCACCAGCAAAACAAGCTAGCTCATATATCTCAAGGGTTTTTTCAAAACAATTGATTGAATCACGATAATTATTGTTATTAAACAACTCAACAGCTATCTGTACCCAAGTATTGATAAGATTTAACAGGTTGTCTTCTAATTGTTTAGCCTTAAACGAATTATAACGTTTAAGTAAATCAGTATGAAGGAAAGTTAAATTCTTTATTAAACTATTAAGCTTATCGTTTAAAGTTTCTTCATCCGATTGACTATCTTCTTCAGTCGAATAGTTATTATCTAGGCGGCCAACAATTTCATTTATCATTTTATTATAAATGTATCGTTCTTCCATAGTATCGCATAATAAAAGACCGTGATTGAATTTAAATTCG
>JGI24806J26614_1000223_pt1 | contig 14987 bp, 12 predicted proteins | sample Kansoi200umMDA_FD_26614 | JGI IMG/M metagenome (IMG submission 26614)
GGGTAGCCTCGATCGAGAGAAGATCCGCGACGCCATTGCCGCCACAAACATGACGACGGTGGTGGGTCCGGTGCGGTTTCGGCCGGATGGAACCGGTGAGGTCAAAGTCTTTTTCCAACAATGGCTAAAGGGCAAGCAGGAACTGATCTGGCCCAAGGAGTTTGCGACTGCGCAGTTTGGCTATCCTGCGCCACCCTTTAGTCAACGATAGGAGATTTTGCTGTCAAATTTTGACGGAACTGCTTCGTCATGATATCGTCGCGCCACATTCTACTGCTATCACTTCAAGAGCGTATGCCAGGAGCGGCGCAAAGGAGGAGATCGTGAAGCGGACAATTCAGATTTGGCTCGCAGCAGCGCTGCTACTCATGGGTTGTTGCGTCGACGTCTTTGCTCAAACCATCAAGGTGGGCGCTGTGGTCCCGTTGACCGGCCGCTACGCGTCGATAGGAAACGACCTGAAGCATGGCTATGATATTGCCGTTGAGCGCATCAATGCCGGCGGGGGAATTCAGGTGGGAAACCGACGGTTTCCCGTGGAGCTGATGGTGCTCGATGATGAGTCCGACGCGACCAAGACCGTGGCCCGGCTTGAGACCCATGCAGCCCAAGGGGTGCTCGCCTATTTTGGTGGGGTTGGCTCTGACCTTCACGCCGCCGGCGCCACGATCGCCGAGAAAAACCGCATCCCCTATCTCGGAGTTGGGTTCGCCCTCGAAAGCATCCACAAGCAAGGCTACCGGTATCTCTTCTCGCCATTCTGGAAGTCGCCTCAAATCGCCAGAGAGACCTATCGATTGCTCAATGGTTCATTGCCCGATAACCAGCGTCCAAAGAAGGTGGCGCTGTTTCTCGAGAAGACCGACTGGGGGCAGGAGATCGGCGGCTACTGGGAGTCCTACGGAAAGGAAACCGGCTATGAAATGGTGGTCAAGGCCGAGTATGCTCCGGGATCGAAAGATTTCTCAAACATGATCCTGCAGGCGAAGTCCACCGGGGCCGAGTCTGTCTTCGGCGTGCCCAATCCACCGGACGGGATGACCATCGTGAAGCAGATGAAGGAGCTGGATTTCACGCCAAAGTTTCTGGTCCTGCTACGGGGATCCGACGGTCCGGCTTGGGCGAAGAACTTGGGAACGGCCGGGGACTACACTCTTCTGGGTACAGGCTGGCACGCTGCCCTCAAGTATCCGCTGGTCAAGGAGCTGAACGAAACTTACACCCGTAAGCATAACCGTTTGGCCGATCCCGTTGTCGGTCCGGGCTTCGCGGTAGTCCAGATTTTTGCCGATGCTGTCTCACGGGCGGGAGCTTTGGATCGCGACAAAATCCGCGATGCCATTGCGGCGACCAACATGGTTACGGTGTCGGGACCGCTGCGATTCCGTCCGGATGGGACGGCTGAGATCCCAGGGGTATTCATCCAGTGGCAGAAAGGGACGCAACAGTTGGTTTGGCCCAAAGAGGTCGCCACGTCTCCGTTTGCATACCCCGCGCAACCCTTTAGCCAGCGATAGCGTGGTTGGCTTCCGCGATCCTTCAGATCTCTTCTACTCAGCAATGGAATTTCAGCACTCCAAAACTGACGCTGCCTCCCTCCACTTTATCCTCTCACGTCGGCGAGGAGACAGCGTACCGGCATTCGTCCACGATGACTCTTCTGAGTCTCGATAAAGTTTCGAAGAGCTTCGGCGGCGTTGCGGCTGTTCGGAGCGTCAGTCTAAAAGTTGAAGCGGGCGAGATCCTTGGGGTGATGGGGCCCAACGGATCAGGCAAGACGACGCTGTTCAATCTCGTCAGCGGGGCGCTTGCTCCCAACGAGGGCGAAATCCAATTCATGGGTGAACGTGTGAATGGCCTCCCGCCCCATCAGATCTGCCGCCGCGGGCTTGCTCGGACATTCCAACTGGTTCGGCCTTTCCTCGGGCTGACGGTGCTTGAGAACGTCCTCGTCGGCCTGGGTTACGGTTGCCAGCGGATGACGGGGAGCGCGGCGCGTAACCGAGCGAAGGAACTGTTATCCTCGGTCGGTTTGGATGCTCAATCAACGCGACCCGCACACACCCTTACGGTGATGGATAGAAAGCGACTGGAGTTGGCTCGGGCGCTTGGTACATCGCCGAAGCTTTTGATGCTAGACGAATTTATGGCGGGGCTGACTCCGGTGGAGACCGCAGAGGCGATGCGGCTCATCCGCGCGCTGCAAAATCAGGGGCTGACCTTGATCCTGGTAGAACATATCGTCTGGGCGCTGCTTGACCTTTCACAGCGCATCATAGTTCTCAGCGCCGGGGAGAAGATTGCCGAGGGTCCGCCTGCCAGTATCGCGAAAGATCCTCAGGTGATCGAAGTCTATCTGGGAGAAAGCGCCACGCTTTAGAAAAGAGTTCCAACGGTTCCAAAGGTTCCAATCGTTCAAGTCGTTCGACCCAGTGAAATGCTTGAAAGCAACGTGGCGCGGTAGCGTTTGGAACATTTGGAACGTCTGAAACGCTTGGAACGTTTGGAACCAAGAAATCCATGAAGGAAGATCATGCTTGAAGTGGAAAATCTTGAGGTTTCCTATGGCGCGCTGGCAGCGTTGCATGGCGTTAGTCTCGTGGTTCGGCCCGGGGAGATCGTGGCCCTTGTCGGTCCCAACGGCGCCGGAAAATCGACACTGTTGAAGACTATTGCCGCCCTGCTCGTACCACGTGCCGGGGTGATTCGATGGGAAGGGAAGCCTCTCAGCGGGGAGTCGTCCCAGCGGATCGTCGAGCGTGGGGTGGCGCTCGTCCCCGAAGGGCGCCGGCTTTTTGCCGCGATGACGGTCCGGGAAAACCTCGAGCTTGGGGCGTTCCCCCAACGCGCGCAGAAAAGGCGAAGGGGGCAACTCGAGCGGGTTTACAGTCTCTTTCCCCGCCTCTTTGAAGGCGAAGGTCAACTCGCTGGATCGCTTTCGGGCGGCGAGCAACAGATGCTCGCTCTGGGACGAGCTCTGATGGGGCTGCCACGACTGCTGCTGCTAGACGAACCCTCGATGGGACTCGCGCCTAAAGTCGTCGAGTCGATCTTTGCCATTCTTGCAGAGCTGCACCGGGAAGGGATGAGTTTGCTGATCGTGGAACAAAACGTTCAGGCGGCACTCAACTTGGTTCGGCGCGCCTACATCCTGGAAGGTGGAAAAATTGTTGGCGAAGGCGAAGGTCACAGACTGCTTCAGGACGATCACGTCCGCGCCGCCTATCTGGGACCACTGGCGAGAGGAACCTCTGCGTGATTCTCACGCAGCAACTCATTTTGGGAGTGCTCGTCGGCGGCCTTTACGGGCTTGCAGCCGCCGGCCTCTCGTTGACGTTCGGGGTTCTCCGGGTCTTGAACGTCGCGCACGGAGAGCTGCTGATGTTAGGAGGTTACGGAACATTCTGGCTCTTCACGCTTTGGCAAATCGATCCGTTCCTTTCGCTGCTCGGCGTCGGTCCGGCGCTGTTTATACTTGGGCTAGTCCTCTACTGGACGCTGTTTCAATTCGTCGTCAAAGCGCATGAAGAGGTCCGCATCAAGAACTCGCTGCTGATCGGCTTTGGGCTCACGCTGGTTTTTCACACCTTGGCCATTCGTCTTTGGACGGCCGACGAGCGAGCGGTGACCACTGCCTATGCTGGCACCGTAGTCAGGATCGGCGCTTTTGCAATTCCACTTGTCCGTTTGAGCAGCCTCGTGCTGGCTTTTGCGATTTTGACGGCGCTTCATCTATTTCTTTCAAAGGCGCGTTGGGGCCGCGCGATTCGAGCGACTGCCGAAGATTGGGAGGCTGCCGCCCTGATGGGAATTCCAGTCGGGCGGACTTATCTTCTCGCTTTTGCCCTTGGGACCGCGCTGGCGGGGATCGCAGGTGGACTCGTGAGCGTCTCATATTCGATCAGTCCATCGATCGGTCTCGAGTGGACCTTGAAGGCACTGATTGTCGTGGTTCTGGCAGGCCTCGGATCGCTTTTTGGAGCTTTCGCCGGCGGCATCCTGCTCGGGGTCGCCGAAGCTACCAGCGCGGTGTTTCTCGGTGGCACCTACCGGGAGGTCGTGGGACTGGTTCTGTTTCTCATCATTTTGCTGGTGCGACCTCAGGGGTTATTCGGAGGGCGGGGATGAAACTACTCGTGGGAGGCATCTTGCTGGGTACGGCATTTGCGGCGTTTCCGCTCATTATCCAGCGTAGCGATCTCCTCAACCTTGGGATCCAAATCTTCCTGGCCGTGGCTCTGGCACAGAGCTGGAATTTGCTCGGAGGCTATGCCGGGCAAATTACGCTCGGCCATGCGGCCTTCTTTGGCCTCGGGGCGTTGGTTACGCGAGTGCTCTGGGTGAATGGCGCGCCGCTCGTTTTGGCTCTTGTTGCGGGCGCACTCGTGGCGACGGTTTTCGGCGTATTGATCGGCGTCCCGGCTTTTCGCCTGCGTGGCGCCTACTTTGCCATCGGCACGCTCGGCCTCGCGGAGATCCTGCGCATCTCGGTCGGGAACCTCATGCCGGAGATTTCTACGATTCCCGCCGCCGCGCTTGCGTCCTACAATATGCTTTCACGCTATTATCTCACATTGGGTTTGGCGGTGCTCTGCGTTACGGTGGTTGCGATTTTGGTTCGCTCGCGGGTCGGGCTCGGTATCCAGGCGGTTCGGGAAGACGAGGCGGCTGCCGAGGCCTCAGGCGTCGGGGCGTTTCGTCATAAGTTGCTGGCGCTCGCACTCTCGACGGCTTTGGTCGGGCTCGCCGGCGGAGCCTTCGCTTACTACCACGTGAGTTACTACCCGCAGCACGTCTTCTCGCCTGTCTGGACCTTCGATGCCGTACTGATCTCTTTTATCGGCGGAGTAGGGACGATCCATGGTCCCGTAGTCGGCGCACTCTTTTATGTCATCCTCAAGGAAGTTCTGGCGGTTCGACTGGTCGAGCTCCATCTGTTGATCTTTGGTGTCCTCTTCATTCTCGTCGTGTTGTTCTTACCCGGCGGACTTGTCGAAGCCTGGAGCCGAGTCCGCCGCTTATTTGCCCACAGAAGCTGATCCCAGTTAGCCAAACTTCCCGTTCTAATCTCCTAAGATTTTTTGACCCTCTGTATAAACCCGGCTCATCAATTTCAGAAGTTACCGTTAACCGGCCTCTTTGATTTTGCGCCCATCGTCTAGGATTAGCTACTTTGCAACTCTTCGGGGCGAATCGGCAGTTTCGAATGCGCTTGCCGGTGGCGGCGAAGATGGCGTTGGCGACAGCCGGGGCGAGCGGGGGCACCGCCGGTTCTCCGATTCCGCCCGCGGCTGCTTTACTCGGAGCGATATGGACCTCAACCACCGGCATTTCGTTGATTCTCAGCACGGGATAGTCGTGGAAGTTACTTTGCTGCACGCGACCCTTGTCGATGGTGATGGCGCCATAAAGCACAGCGCTGAGACCGTAGACGATGCCGCCCTCCATCTGCGCTACCACCTGATCAGGGTTTACGTGCACTCCACAGTCGATGGCGCAAACCACCCGGTGGACACGTACTTTGCCGTCTTTCGCGATTGAGATCTCGGCGACTTCGGCGGCGTAGCTGGCGTAAGAAAATGCCACTGCAATGCCGCGAAAGCGCCCCGGCGGCAGCGCCGTCCCCCAACCGGCTTTCTCGGCGGCGAGTTCTAACACTCCTTTGTGTCGGAGCGACTTAGTGAGCAAGCTACGCCGGAACTCGAAAGGATCTTTGCCGGCCGCGGCGGCGAGCTCATCGATGAAAGACTCGGTGATGAAAGCGTTTTGCGACGCACCGACGGAACGCCAGACACCCACGGGTATGCCAACGTTCTTGTATATGTACTGAACTTCCAGGTTTGGAATCGCATAAGGGATATTGGCCGCGCCTTCCACCATCGAGGGGTCAATGCCGTTTTCCAGTTTCTGCCCCCGTTCCGCGCTGATGGACGGTCCAACGATTCGATGCGCCCAGGCCGTTGGCGTGCCGCGATCATCAAGGGCCGCACGCAAAACGTTATAGGTCGCCGGCCGGTAAAAACCATGTTGCATGTCGTCTTCTCTCGACCAGATCACCTTGACGGGAGCGTTCACCGCCTTTGAGGTTTCAACCGCATCGGCGACAAAGTCCTGTTGACCGCGTCGGCCAAAGCCTCCGCCCAGCATCATGGTGTTGACTTTGACAGCTTCCGGCGGAAAGCCGGTGATGCGTGCACCGGTGGCCCGAGTAGCCGTCTGGTTCTGCGTTCCAACCCATATCTCACAGTCATTTTTTCTCACGTGCGCCGTACAGTTCATCGGCTCCATGGTGGCATGAGCAAGAAACGGCACTTCGTAAACCGCTTCGATTTTCTTTGCGGCCGCCGCCAACGTGCTTTCGGCGTCGGCTTCCTTGCGTGCCACCGGTCCAGGCTGTTTCGCGGTCTCGGCGTAAAGTTGAGTGATCGCCGCGCTGCTTTGTTGCGCGTTCGGTCCTTCATCCCAGGTGATTCTCAATGCCTCGCGCCCTTTCCTGGCGGCCCAGTAGCTATCCGCCACCACCACAACTCCGGAGCTGATTTGCGCGACATGACGCACGCCTTTGACCGCCTTGGCTTTCGTTGCGTCAAAGCTGACGACTTTCCCGCCGAAGACGGGACAACGCTGCACGGTCGCGATGAGCATCGCCGGAACTTTGACATCGATGCCGTAAGCCGCCCGTCCCGAAACCTTGTCCGGCGTGTCCAAGCGGGCTATGTCTTTGCCGATGAAACGGAATTCCTCGGGAGACTTGAGCTTGGGCTCCTTCGGCACCGGAAGCTGTGCCGCTTTTTCGGCAAGCTGGCCGTAGGTCAATTTTCTTCCGCTCGGTTGATGGATAACCACGCTTTGTTCGGCGCGACACTCTTCCGCTGGAACGCCCCATTCCTTCGCCGCGGCAGTAATCAGCATTTCTCGGCCGGCTGCGCCCACCCGGCGCCAGTGCATCAACATACTGCGAATGCTCCGGCTGCCACCGGTGGATTGCGCACCGCCGCGCTCCGGATCGCCAAACGCGGGATCCGCGGGGGCTTGCTGAAAGCGGACCTTCGACCAATCGGCCTCTAGCTCATCGGCGATGATCATGGGCACGGAAGTCGCGATTCCTTGGCCCATCTCCGACTGACCGACGATAATCGTGATCCTGCCGTCCGCACCGATGCGCACCAACGGAGTTAGAGAAAATTGCTCCGCCGACTCGGTTGCCGCAACGGCTAGACGCTTAGACGCAGGTAGATAAAGCCCGAGGACTAACCCGCCGCCGGCGATGCCGGCTTTGAGAAAGCCGCGACGGCTCAAATTAATAATCTGACTCATTTCGTACCTCCCTGCGCCATCATCGCCGCGGCGCGATGGATCGCGCGGCGAATGCGCTGATAGGTTCCGCAGCGGCAGATGTTCCCCGCCATCGCTGCGTCGATGTCGGCATCCGTGGGTTTAGGTTTCGCTGCCAACAAGGCCGATGCCGACATGATCTGCCCCGATTGGCAGTAGCCGCACTGCGGAACGTCTTCGGCGATCCAGGCCTTCTGTATCGGGTGACTGGCATCTGCCGATAGCCCTTCAATGGTCGTGATCTTTTTTCCGCTGACGGATGCTACCGGCGTGATACAAGAGCGGATCGGCTTTCCATCGAGATGCACCGTGCAGGCGCCGCACTGCGCTATACCACAGCCGAATTTGGTGCCGGTCATGCCGAGGTTTTCCCGCAGCACCCACAGTAAGGGAGTATCCGAACTGACATCAACTTGCTGCCGCTTGCCGTTAACGATGATGGCGATCATGAGTCCCTCCTAACGTTCAAAAGTTCAATGGCTGTGCCTCGTGACGCGCCACTGGACCAGTCTCTTCTATCATGTTCACGAGTATTTCTCGACGAGCGGCGACTTCAAGATTTTTCCCGTCGGCATAATAAAAAAAGACTACCGCAAGACCGCCAGTGCGTCGCCCACGATCACGCCGGAACCCTCCGGCAAGACGAACAGCGGATTGATCTCTAACTCAGCTATACGTTCCGGCCACTGGCAGGCGAGTTGACCAACGTCGCATAGGACTTGTGCCACTGCCTCAAGGTCAGCAGCCGGGCGGCCTCTAAAAGCCGTCAGGACGCGGTAGCCACGAATTCTTCGGATCATCTCCCGAGCTTCATCCAGAGTCAGCGGCGCCGTCCAGACGACAAAATCTCTAATCGCCTCTACGAAAATTCCCCCAAGTCCGAAAGTCACCACGGGCCCAAAGCGCAGATCCTGCCGCGCGCCGACGATGACTTCTCTCGTGTCTTCGCCGATCATTTCTTCCACCAACACTCCATCCAAGCGTGCCGCTGGATTCCATTTTTTGGCCTTTCCCAAAATCTCCTCAAAAGCGCTTTGCACTTCTTCCGGTGTCTTAAGGCCCAACCGAATCACACCGGCTTCCGTCTTGTGGAGCAGGTCCGGGGAGCAGGCCTTGAGAGCGACAGGACGGCCAATACTGCTAGCCAAAGAAAGAGCTTCCTCAGCGTTGCGGGCGAGACCCCCGCGAGGCACGGCGAGTCCCCAAGCCTTTAGCAGGCTCTTCGCTTCCACTTCACTTAAAGCTTTGCGTCCTTGATTATTTGCCTGATCCAGAATTCTGTCGATTTCCGGCCCAAGATTGGTTCTTTTAGCGCTGGGGGCGGGTTGACGCGAAAGAATTCGCTCACGCGTTGCCACATATTGAGCCATTTTGCCGAGCGCTCGTATGCCCCGTGCCGGCTCCGGAAAAACCGGGACGCCCGCACGAGCCAGGTTCATCCAGATATCCTGACGGGGGAGGGGAAACCAGGTCATCACGACCAGCTTGTCGGTGCCTTGGGCCACTTGCGCCATGGCGGTGGCGAGCTTCTCGTGCGCTCCAGGCACAATTCCAAAGAACATCACGAGATTGTCCACGTTCGGATCTTTGAGGATCACCTCGGCGGCTTGAGTTAGGAGACCAGGCCTAGCCACAGCCTCCGCTGTGACGTCCATGGGATTCGCGATGGAGGCGAAGGTCGGCATGATCTTTTCTAACTCATTCTTCGTAGGATCGGTGAGATCGGGGAATTCCAGGCCAAACTCGTTTCCCACATCCACCATCAGGATTCCCGCCGCTCCGGAGATCGAGACGACTTGTACCCGCTTGCGCCGCGGTCTGCGGGGAGCCTGAGCGATAAGAGCCAGGTCGAAAAGTTCATCCAGGTTTTCCGCGCGGAGCACTCCGTTCTTAGAGAAAACCGCCTGATACACTTCATCCGCGCCTGCGAGCGATCCCGTATGCGAAACGCTGGCCCTGGCGCCGGCTTCGGAGCGGCCTGTTTTCATGATGATGAGCGGCTTGTCCAAAACCAAAGCCCTGCGCGCGGCTGCTTGGAAAGCCTCCCCGTCGCGGGCATCTTCGAGATATCCGAGCACCAGCCGGACCTCCGGGTCCTCCAACACGTATTGCAGATAATCGGTAAAACTCAGCACACACTCGTTGCCGGTGGTGATCCAGTAACGAAACGCTAAACCGCGCTCTTTTGCGGCGCCAAGAATATAAGAACTCAGGGCGCCGCTCTGGCTTATGAAGGCTGCCGGGCCAGGCTCCGGAAAACCAGCGTCGAGACCGACGCTAAAAGTGGCCGTCACTTTTTCCGGAAAATAGACGAATCCGGAACAATTGGGACCACATACGGCGATGCCATACTTGGATGCAACGTCAGCTAATTGTGCCTGCAATCGAACTCCTTCGCCGCCCACTTCGGCGAATCCAGAGCTGATGATGGCTGCCGCTCTAACGCCTTTGGCGCCGCATTCGGCCAGCGTTTCGGGCACTGCAGTAGCAGGCAGGGTAATCACCGCTAAATCCACCTCACCCGCAATATCAGACAGTTTCGCGAAACAACGCAGGCCTGCAATCTCGGGATACTTCGGATTGACCGGATAGATATTACCGGCGTAGCCAAACTCACGGAAGAAACGGAAGGGGCGGCCGCTAAGCTTATTTTGCTCGGTGGAGGCGCCGATCAACGCCACCGAACGGGGGTGAAACAAGCTCTTGAGGTCCATCGACTTTTCCACTGTCTACTCCACACTCAAAGTTTTCGTACCTTACGCAAATTGCCGGCGGCCCGTAGCTCTCGAAAACAAGGATTTGCTCGCGCCAAGACGCCAAGATCGCCAAGTTCGGAGTCATTTTTTTCTTTGCGGCCTTTGCGTCTTTGCGCGTATATTCCGACTTTTAATTGCCACGTAGCCGCGCTAACGCTTTCCATCTTTTTGTGTCAGCCAGGACGCAGGGACGTAGTCTTTCAGGTTCAGCCGATCGAAGACATCCTTGGGAACGCTGTGCCTCGGAGTGAAACTGTCCAGGCGAGGCTTCGCCGTGGCGTCTATCCCCATCTTGGCCGTAACTCCGTCTTTCAAATCCGAAGGATCGAGATCGGAGCCCCCGACATTGCTGATGATCATTACATCTCTGTCTGCCTGGCAGCGTGTGCCCACCGCCCATTGCACCCGCTGGTCATTGAAGATATCGATATCGTGGTCCACTACAACCACATGCTTCATGTATAAGTCAGCACCGAGCACCGCCAGGATGGCGTTCTTTCCCTGCCCCTCGGTTTTTTTCTCGATGGAAACGTAAACCGTAAACGGCGCCGGAATCCGCACTGCCTTTACCGATGGCACCATGGCCTTTACGGCGCGGAAGAGATTGGCTTCCATGGGAATCGTGGACAGCAGCAGATGATCGAGATGCCCCACGGCGATGTCGTGTAACAGGGCGTCTTTGCGGTGAGTGATCGCTTTGACGTGAAAAACTTCGCGCTTTCGACTGCCCAGCGAGTAGCCCGTGAATTCGCCGAAGGGCCCCTCGTCCACTCTCTCAAAGGGGAGGATCTCTCCTTCCAGAATTATCTCGGCTCGGGCCGGAACCTTGAGATCCATGGTCTCTGCCTGCACCACTTCCATGGCTTCACCCGCCAAAGCTCCCATCAGGTAGAACTCTTCCTCGTCGATGGAACCGATATTCAGCGCTCCCAACGACCACGCGGGGTGCGCGCCCAGAATGACCGCGACCTCGAGGGGCTGCTTCAATTTTTCCGCATTGGTATAGAACTCCCAGAGATGCTTGGCCAAGGTCAGATGGATGGACGTGTGGTTCTTGTCGATAGACATGAGGCGGTTGAAGCTGCAATTCAGGCGCCCGCTTACAGGGTCCCTGGCCAGGGTGACGGCGGCGGTCAGGTAGGGTCCTGCATCGTCTTGATGATGGACGATTTGCGGGATGGCGCGCAGGTCCACTTGGTCGCCCTTCAAGATGACTTCTTTCACCGGCCCCGTATCGACTTCTTTCGGCGGGATGAGGCGCTCGATTCTCTTTAGATAAGTCGCCACAGCACTGCGTGGCTCGCTGCCGATGGCCGCGGCCAGGCGCCGGCGCGACGCGTGTACGTTAGTCACAACTGGAAATTTCGTTCCCTTGACGTTTTCAAAGATCAGAATGGGAAATCGCCTCTCCTGTTCCAGCTTGACCACCAGCGCCGTGATCTCGAAGCGAGGATCTACTTCTTTGCTGATGGTTAAAACATCCTCCGGAAATTCTTGCCTGACTTTTTCAATAAAGCTGCGCAGGTCGACGCTGTTAGGTTTCGCTTTCGATATGATTTCTTGACTCGATAAGTTTGCGGTTCTTGCGGCGGCCATTGATTTCTCCTCACTCGACGATTTTAGAGCTTTCCTCGTCCAAAAACTGGTGGCTGCAATAGGGGCAGAGGAGTTTGATGTTTTTGTGCCGAAGCTCTTGCCAGTGACAATAGAACTCGCCCTTGCATTGAGGACAGGTCACCCAAAAGATTTTCGTCATGACTCTCTTTCTCCTGCCATCAGCGTCTTACATATTGAAATTTGTCGCGCCAAGTAAGATCACTTCATATTTCTCCGAAATTGGCGTCCTTTGCGCTACTTCAACTTGCTCAGGACATGCTTTTACGCGAGTTGCTTTTCTCTGCCTAAACCTTCGGTAGCCGGTCGAGGACCGCTCGCGGAATGAAATCTTCGAGCCGGGTTTTCTCCATGGCTGTTTTTGGCACCGCGACGCGGGCTTCGTAGGGGCGCTGGACCGGCTTGGTGGCGTCGATGATCATCTTGGCGGTCATGATGTTGTCGGTCTGCGAAGGATCGAGAGTGTTGCCTTTGACATTTTTAATGACGTCCACGTCCTGGTCCGCTTGCACGCGCGTAGCCACGGCCCACATGACTTCCTCCTCATTGTAGATGTCGATATCGGCATCGACGACGACTACATGCTTGACGAAATCACAGCCGCCGAGTGCTGCCAGCGCCGCTTGCTTAGTCTCGCCGTCGACTTTCTTATCGATAGAAATGTAGCAGTTAAAGCGGCAGCTCCCCGACATCGGGAAATGCACGGCCTTGACCGTCGGCACGACGCCGCGAATCAGATTGAAAAGGCTACCCTCTTTGGGAATGCCGCCGAGCACCCAGGTGTCTCGGTGACCGGTGAAGATATGTTGAAAAATCGCGTCGCTGCGGTGCGTGATGGCGCTTACTTGGATAACATTTCGCAGCCGCTGCGGGCCGTAGTAGCCGGTAAATTCGCCGAAGGGTCCCTCCACTTCCTTCACATTGGCCAGCACATGCCCTTCTATCACCATTTCGGCGTCGGCCGGCACCATGAAGTCCTCGCCGAGGGTTTCCGATGGTGTGATCCGCAGCGCTTCGCCCATGATGGCGCCGACTTTGGCATAATCATCGACGCCGAATGGCGAGACATTCAACGATCCCAAATAAAAAGCCGGATGGTGGCTAATGACGATGGCGACCGGCGTTGGTCGGTTCTTTTCTTCGTTCTTGCGATGGATTTGCCAGTTGTGTCTCGGCGACATGTGCAGGCCAAGCTTCCTTGGACCTTTCACCATGTTGCGTTGGAAGGCGATATTGTAAAAGCCTTCGTCGGGATCTTTCATCACCGGCGTCATGTCGATGTACGGCGCCGGGTCCATGGCGTGGTGCCGGACCGCGGGGAGGTCGTAAATATTTGCCTCGTCGCCGCGCTTGACGACTTGCTTGACCGGCGCCTCCTTCGCGGGGATCTTTACCGGCGGAAGCAACCTGTCCTCACGTCGCGCGTACTCGAGGCTGAGCGGTAGCTCGCTTTCGTTGGGTTTCATGCCGAGAGATAGCGCGCAACGTTGGCGGGTCGCAAAAACGTTACTGAGTAGCGGAAAAGCGGAAGGCTTGCCGTTGAGATCAAGCGGCTTTTCGAAAAACAGGACGGGGAATTTCTTTTGATTTTCGAGGTGCTGCAGCAGAGCAGTGACCTCGAATTGATGAGGAGAGACGGTTCGGTCGATGCGCACAAAGTCGTACGGCAGCCGTTCTTGAAGATCGTCGAGGAAAGTTCTCAGATCCATCTTCATATTCCGATCCTCGAGGCGTTTATATCAGCAATGGAGTGTTGGAGTATTGGAGCGCTGGAGTGTTGGGTTTTGAAAGCATAACTCCATTACTCCATCACTCCAGTACTCCGATCTTCTAAGCCTACCAACTGTGCCAACGCTCTTTGCGTGTAGACCTTAGCCATGCGCTTCCGATACCAGTAATCCAAATCCGCATTGTCGAGGGGATGAGATATTTTTGCCGCGGCATCCGCGACAGCATCGATCAGCGCCTTTGTGACTTTCTTGCCATGAAGCAACGTCGATGCTTCAGCCACGACTTTCGGCGCCGATGCGACGGCGGTTAACACCACCCTTGCATGACGGCATTCGCCTCCTTCGCTAGTCTCCATCGTTGCGGCCACGCCCAAGATCGGAAAATCGAAGGAGCCACGGCGGCGCAATTTAAGATAAACATTGCGCCGTGCCAAACTTTCCCGCGGAATGAGTAATCCCTTTAGCACTTCGTCTTTGGCTTTGGCTGAATAATCAATTCCGTCGTCGATATACAATTCTTCGAGCTTGACTCGCCGCTCGCCATTTTTGCTTACCAGAATAGCCTCGGCTCCCAGACTCACAAGAACGGGTGCGGTGTCCGATGAGGCGATCGCCAGGCACTTCGCGCTGCCAGGAGCAACGAGACAGATGTCGCCGTCTTTTTTCATGCAGAAACCCACCGCCTGGCGCCAGAAGAAGGTTTGATCATAGTAATTGCAGCGAGTGTCCACCAGAACATTACCACCGATCGTGCCCATGTTGCGCAACTGCGGCGTAGAAACCGACTCCGCCGCATGCGCAAGCGCAGGAAAATGTGTTGCGATCAAACGATGGTTCGAAACCGTAGTCAAGCTTTCGCCCGCGCCAATCCAAATGCCCTCCTCGTTGTGACGAATACCTTTCAGCTCGCGCAGCCCTCTGAGTGAGATTAAATTACGCGGCGTAAATTGTCCGCGCTTCATCTTCGGATACACGTCTGTGCCGCCGGCCACGAGCATCGCATCGGCGCCTAGATCGGCCAATGTTTTGGTCGCCTGTTTCAGCGTGCGGGGTTGAAGGTAATTGAAGTCTGGTAGCCGAAGCATGGTTAAACTCTGATCAAAACTTCGCTCTCACAAATAATATCCTATTCCCTCGCCCGCGCTGCGGGAGAGAGCAAGGGTGAGGGTCGAATCGCGACCACGCTCACCTGAATCCTCTCCCTCCAAAGGAGGGCGAGGAGGCTATAACCGATGGCTGGTCGGCGAAATTGTGCCGACAAACATTTCTCTCTTAACCTCAACTCTTCTGCGTCACTTCGATCCCTTCACCTGGTTGCCATCTTATCGGCGTGGGAAATTTAAAATCGGGAATGGATACCGGCTTCAATCGGCCGTCGAGAGCGCGCAAAATCTTGTCCGGCGTGATCGGAACCTCATGGATGCGCACGCCGATGGCGTCGTAGACGGCATTCGCTACCGCCGGCACGACTGGCAGAAGCGGCCCTTGCCCCGCCTCTTTGGCGCCGTAGGGTCCTTCGGGATCATTGGTTTCCACCAATATAGTTTCAATA
>JGI24806J26614_1000224_pt1 | contig 14909 bp, 12 predicted proteins | sample Kansoi200umMDA_FD_26614 | JGI IMG/M metagenome (IMG submission 26614)
GAAGGCGATCGTCATTATGCATATCGGATTCTGCGCACGCTAAAAAATCGCTTCGGCGGAACGTCAGAGTTAGGTATTTATGAAATGACAGACAGAGGAATGAAAGGGATCAATAACCCAAGTGAAATTTTGATCACGCAAAAAGAAGATCAATTGAGCGGCATTGCTATTGCTGCCACTATCGAAGGCATAAGACCCTTGTTGATTGAGGTGCAGGCCCTGGTTACTCAATCGGTGTACGGAACTCCGCAACGAACAGTTACCGGATTTGATTCAAGAAGGTTGCAACTGTTACTGGCCGTTTTAGAAAAAAGAGGAGGTTTTCATTTTGGAATTAAAGATGTTTTCTTGAATATAGCCGGCGGATTAAAAGTGGAGGACCCCTCCATTGACCTTGGAGTACTCTGTGCCCTGCTCTCTTCTTATGAAGACATTCCCATACAACATGATATTTGTTTTGCCGGCGAAGTTGGATTAAGTGGCGAGATCAGAGCGGTGAACAGAATTGAGCAGCGGATCGCGGAAGCGGAGAAGCTTGGGTTTGAAAAAATCATTGTTTCAAAATACAATCAAAAAGGGTTGGACAAACAAAAATTTAATATTCAGGTGGTAACCATGAGCAAGGTGGACGAAATGTACAAATACTTATTTTAGATGAATGAACCGTACCGTGATGTCATTATGATAGATCTTAAAGAAATAAAAAACTCGTTCTTTCATCTTCTATTCCCTCATATATGCAATGGGTGCGGCAGTAATATTCTCAGTGAAGAAAGCATGCTGTGTATGCGCTGTATCTCTGAAATGCCCGAAACTAATTTCCAATTACATATAAATAATCCCGTCGAAAAAATTTTCTGGGGGCGGCTTCCCCTAATCAGCGCAACCGCCCAATATTATTTTACTAAAGAGTCCCTGATGCAACATCTAATGCACCAGTTAAAATATAAAGGGAATAAAGACCTTGGGAGACAGTTGGGACGCCTGATGGGTACTGATCTGATGGAGACGACCCGTTTCAATAAGATCGGTGCTCTTATTCCTTTACCCTTATTCCCGGCAAAAGAGAAAAGAAGAGGCTACAATCAGGCAACTATTTTATGTGAAGGCATCGCTGAAATAATGAGAGTGCCAATACTAAAAGATGTTATCATCCGCACGCAACACACGGCGACGCAAACCAAAAAAGGAAGAATGGAGCGCTGGCAGAATATGGAAGGAAAATTTCAATTGGTAAATCCGGCAAAAATTGAAAACAAACACGTTTTGCTGGTGGACGATGTGATAACAACGGGCGCAACCCTTGAAGCTTGCGGACAAGAACTTATAAAAGCTAGTCGCACGAAACTCAGCATCGCCAGCCTTTGTTTTGCATCTCGGTAATACGGATTTCTTCTATTACTTTTGATGACCATGAAATCAATACCCGGCCTGGTAATCTTGTCCCTTTTGATTTTTTCATTTGCATGCAAAAAAGACTCTTTCATCACAAGCCCTGATGCGCAGGTAACCATTACTGCCGATAGTTTGAAATATGACACGATTTTTACTACAGCCGGTTCTATCACACAAGTCTTCAAGATCATTAATGAGAACAATCAGAAATTGGAAATAGCATCCGTGAAGCTGATGGGCGGAAATTCTTCTCCATTCAAAATAAATGCTGATGGCATTATTGGTCCGGAAATTAATAATCTGGAGATCGCTGCCAATGACAGCATCTACGTTTTTGTTTCTGTGATCATTGATCAAAATGCCAGCAATCTTCCTTTTATTGTGCAAGACAGCATCAAAATAAATTATAATGGGAACGACCGATGGGTGCAGCTGGAAGCCTGGGGACAGAACGCTCATTTTTTTCGAGATCGGAAGGTTGTCGCTAACGAAACATGGGTGAATGACCTTCCTTATGTCATTCTTGGATCGCTTACTGTTGACATGAATACAATCCTCACCATTGAGAAAGGCAGCCGTATTTATGCGCATGCTGACGCGCCCATAGTCATTGATGGAACATTACAGGTAAACGGGCAAAAAGATTCCGCTGATCGCGTTTATTTCCGTGGGGACAGGCTTGACGATCCCTATAAAGATTTTCCCGCCTCATGGCCGGGCATTTTTTTTACCAGCGGCAGCAAAGACAACGTATTGAATTATGCTGTTGTAAAAAATGCCTACCAGGCAGTTGCCGCCCAGGATCCTTCAGTCAATTTGAATCCGAAAATTACCCTTAACGAATGTATCATTGATAATGCCTACGACGCAGGAATAGTGACACTTAATTCCAGTGTCTATAGCAGAAATTGCCTGATCACCAATTGCGGGAAGAATCTATTGTTGGTAAAAGGCGGTGATTATCAGTTTGTACATTGTACAGTGGCCAGTTATTCCAATAATTATATTATACACAAGGATCCCGTACTCTTTATAAGTAATTATATTAACGTAAATGATATTCCACAACCGGCGCCCCTTACCGCTTTATTCCGCAATTGTATCTTTTGGGGAGAAGGTGGCCTGGTAGATGACGAAGTAATTGTGGCAGAAAATACGGGAGCAAGCCTTAATGTAAATTTTGATTACAACTTGTGGAAGATCCAAAAAACTGATCCGGCGACAGTGGCGGGAGTTAGCGCTGCTGGAATCATTAATAATACCCCGCCGGTGTTTGATAGCATAAATGTTTCGCAAAAATATTACGATTTCCACTTACAGTCTGCCTCTCCTGCTATTAATAAAGGAACGAATACTTCCGTTACCATTGATCTGAATGGTAACCCGCGTCCCGTTGGTTTGCCCGACCTTGGTTGCTACGAAAAACAATAGGCAACTTTGAAAAAAGGATGACCGTTTTCAATCCGAACATGCTTAACTTTAATGTCCCAAAAAAATATGAAATGAAAACTTTGTTGCTCGCAGTAATACTTTCGGCCACCCTGACAGGCACATCGATTTATGATTTTAAGGCTCCCGGACTAACGGGTGGGACGATCAATTTTTCTGATTTCAAAGGCAAAAAAATCATGATCGTCAATACAGCATCTATGTGCGGAAACACGCCCCAATATGCTGACCTGGAAAAATTATATGAAAAATACAAGAGTAAGCTGGTTATCGTTGGTTTCCCGGCAAACAATTTTGGCGCGCAGGAACCCGGTACCAATGCTGAGATACACGAATTTTGTAAAAAAAATTATGGAGTGACCTTCCCAATGGCCGAAAAAATTTCGGTCAGAGGCGATGATATTGACCCCCTATTTAAGTGGTTGGTGGAACAATCTAATGAACTGGCCAAAAAAGTTCCCACGGATAGTTCAAAAGATATTGTCTGGAAAAAATTTCTGCAGGATCCCGTCGTCTGGAATTTCACGAAATTCCTGATTGATGAAAATGGAAATTTGATTGCCGTATTTCATAACAAAGTAAGCCCCATGAGCGAGGAGGTGCTGAAATATCTCAATTAGAACAACTCAGGATTGAAGGATTGACGAAAATTTGGAAGCTGTCTCAAATTGAGGCGGCTTTATTTTTTTACCTTCATTGTCTATGCAATTCAAAGATATTATAGGACAGAATAATATTAAGCGGCAGCTTGCAGAAATGGTGCAAAACAATCGCCTCAGTCATGCTTTGCTTTTTTTAGGGAAGGAAGGGAATGGCGCACTTCAATTGGCAATAGCGCTGGCTCAATATCTTACCTGTGAAAAGGCAAATCCCAAAAAAAAACTTGCAATTTCCAATGCCTCTCTGTTAAGAGAAGAAGAACTTGGCCACTTACGATCAGACTCATGTGGTGTTTGCCCATCATGCGTGAAGGCTCAACAACTCATCCATCCGGATATTCATTTTTCTTATCCGGTTGTGACTAAAAAAGCAGGCTCGCCACCCATTAGTACTGATTATGTTTCTGAATGGAGAGAATTTATCAAATCATATTCTTATGGAAACGTGTATGAATGGCTCCAATTCATAGGCGCCGAAAATAAACAAGGTAATATTACAGCGCAGGAATGTAATGACATCCTCAGGAAACTAAACCTTAAAAGTTTTGAAAGCGAGTATAAAATTCTTATTCTTTGGATGCCCGAATATTTAGGTAACGAAGGAAACAAGCTGCTAAAGTTAATTGAAGAGCCACCACCCAACACCCTATTCGTTTTAGTAGCAGAAAACGAGGCGCTGATCCTTCCAACCATTGTCAGCCGCTGCCAGCTTCTAAAAATTCCCGCTCTTGAGACAAATGAGATTGAACAAGCACTGATGACTCGTAATGGTCTCCCGATAGCCATCGGGACTGAAGCTGCCCGGCAGGCTGCCATTGTAAGCGAAGGAAATTACTGGGAGGCTTTGCAACTAGTTCAGCATTCGGAAGAAGACTGGCAGGGTCTGTTGCGTGAATGGTTGAATGCAATTCTAAAGACGGGTCCGGTGGCACAGACTAAGTGGGTGGATGGAATTTCCAGGTTAGGTCGCGAGAAACAAAAACAATTTCTCCGGTATTTCAATCACCTACTGGAGCAGGCCATTCGCCACAAGCTGATGGGTGAAAATATTTTTCTGCCCGGCAATGAAAAGGATTTCGCCGATCGTCTGAACCGCATTGCCGGCATTGGCCAACAACAGGCAATTGTTGACGAACTCGATAAGGCCACTTATTATATTGAGCGCAATGCCAACGCCAAAATACTCTTTCATGCCCTCACCATTAAGCTATATCACATCATTCAGGACAAAATTGTATTTTTGACAGATTGAGAATAAGGAAAGTGGTAAAGACAAGCGGTGAGTGAATTTGAGAGTGATATTATTGAGTCATCTTCTATAACTATATTTCGCTTTCATTTCCGTTAAGCGGATGCAACGTCGGGTAATTTTGAGCAAGGAATGACGAGCTGCGTTCCTGGCGTCCAGGAGTGCGACGCAACGGATGATGAATAGAATTACTTCGGCTGGCTTCGTAATCACTCTCTCCATTTATTCAACAGAAAATTAAACGTAAGCAAAGATGAGCTGCGGAAGCTGCGGCATTAAACCGAATGGATGTAAAAGCAATGGCGGTTGTAATACAGGAAGTTGCAACCGGTTGAATACGTATGATTGGTTATATAATATGCCGGTGGCAGACATGGATAGCAGCTGTAAGGTGATTGAAATTTCATTTAATAGTGGCAGCCGTAAGGATTTTTTCCGCAATGTGACCCTGCAGCAATTTGAAAAAGGAGACCTGGTTTCAGTAGAGGGGGTGAGCGGCTTTGACGTTGGAGAAGTGTCGCTGACCGGGGAAATTGTGCGCCTGCAGATGAAAAAGCGAAACGTAAGAGAAGATAATCCTGAAATGAAAAAATTGTTGCGTCGTGCCAGCGAACGTGACATTGAGGTCTGGAAACAGAATAAAGCAAGGGAGCCCCAAGCGATCATTCGCAGCCGTGCCATTGCCCGGCAGCTAAAACTGGAAATGAAGATCAGTGAAGTGGAAATGCAGGCCGATGGCCGTAAGGCAACATTCTTTTACATTGCCGATGGTCGTGTAGATTTTCGTGAGCTGATAAAAGTGTATGCAGGTGAATTTAAGCTAAAGGTCGAAATGCGACAAATTGGTGCCCGGCAGGAAAGCGCAAAAGTAGGAGGTATTGGCAGTTGCGGACGTGAGCTCTGCTGTGCCACCTGGCTCACAGATTTTAAGTCGGTAAATACAGCCGCCGCAAGGTATCAGAATCTTTCCATCAATCAAACCAAGCTTAGCGGCCAATGCGGCAGGTTGAAATGTTGTTTGAATTATGAATTGGACATCTACCTGGATGCCTTACAATATTTTCCTGATTACTGTGACACATTGCAGATAGCAAAAGGAACGGCCAACCTCGTTAAAAAAGATATTTTCAAAAATCTTATGTGGTATATGCTGACTGATGGCAGCAAACAATATCCGTTAACGATTGAGCGAGTTAAAAAAATAAAATCGCTGAATGAACAGGGCGTAATTCCCGAAGAACTGGAACCTATAGAACTCACTTCCGCAAAACCAAAAGAAGTAGAGCATGAATTTGTAGATGTAGTAGGGCAAATAAGTTTACGAAGTTTGGAAAAGGCCGATAAAAAAAGGAAACAACAAAATCAACAGGAACAACAAAAACCTCAGCAAAAGCAACAGGGCAACCAGAAGGGCCAGCAAAAAAAAGGACAATCTCAACAAAGACCCCCGCAAAAAAGAAGGTGAAATTACCCGAAACCTTCACGGATTTTTTTCTGAAATAAAAACTCCGGCGATAATCAATTACCCAGGGCACGATAGATAGCATCCTGAATCTTTCCTCTGATGTTCATTTCGGAAAGTTTAGAGCTTTCTCTGGTCGGGTTTACCCGGTTAGAAAGAAAAATGTACACTATATTATACTTTGGGTCAACCCAGACACAAGTGCCGGTAAACCCTGTATGACCAAATGTTTCTTGAGAGGCCTGTGTGGAAGGATAAGGTTCTTTTCTCGTGCTATTATCCTTCTCGGGTTTATCAAAGCCATAGCCGCGGCGGCTAACATTGCTGTGATACGCGGTAAAGAATTTTATGGTCCTCGATCTTAAGTACCGCTTTCCATTGAGCACGCCTCCATTCAATAACATTTGATAGAGCTTAGAAAGATCCTGGGCATCGGAAAATAATCCGGCATGCCCGGCCACTCCCCCAAACATTGAAGCCCCTTCGTCATGCACATCACCCCAGATCAATTGGCGGCGAAAATGGTCGTACTCATCTTCAGTAGGCACGACCTGGTTCAATGAAAATCTTTTCCACGGCTTGAAATCAGTAGTGCTTAAACCCATTGGCGTATAAAAGGTTTTCTGCACATATTNGTTAAGGGGCATTCCAGTGATGGCTTCTACAATCTTTCCCAGAAAAATAAAATCATTATCACTATAAACATATTTATGCGAAGGACCCAGCGGACTTTTTAAGATGCGTTGCCACAATGTATCTTCCCAATCATTTCTTATATAAAGATCTTCTGCAACCCGGATATTAAAACCAGTCTTTTCCTTGTCTGAATAAATTTCGGGATTGGGAATTCCCGTAAGGGTGTCAATTGTTTCCCGGTAAAACGGTATGAAGGGAACAAGTCCTGCCTCATGCAATAAAATATCCTCGATCTTCAGATGTGCCTTATCTGTCCCTTTTGTCCAGGGTAAATAATCGCCCAATGTTTTGCTTAATTTAATTTTTCTCTGGTCATACAACTTCATGATCGAGATGGTAGTGGCGGAAATTTTTGTGACTGAAGCGAGATCAAAGATGCTCTCAGTTTTCATTAGTTGAAAAGACGGGTTATACTGATAATGCCCAAACGCTTTCTGGTAGGCGATCTGTCCATCCTTTGCAGCTAATACCACGCAGCCTGGAAAAGCACCATTGTCTATTGCGTCCGAGACGATTGAATCAACCTGGTAAAATTTATTGAAAGCATAATTTTGTTGGGGTGTAAAGGCGGAATATCCAAATTTAAATGCACCCACAGAGACCGGTAATTTGCCCTTCGTGCTTATATTGCCCGTATAAAGATCTGCCGCTGTGTATTGGGTTACGTCATCATCCTGGTAACAAGCGACCAGATGTGACGCGGATAAAAAATTTCTTATCGCCAGAACATTTCCAAAAACATAATTTTTTGTCTTAAACTGTTGCAATTGATTGAAGAAGTCTATTGCGCTCCTGGTTATTCCATAATTATTAGAAGGACGCAGGTTGTAACCGCTTATACTTACTACCACCTCGTCATAATGGTTTGATCGCAGCTGTTCTAAAATGGATTCGGACTTGTCGGTGCTATCCGTGTAAGAGAAGGTGAAAACATCGGCATTCTTACTTTGCTGCAAAGCCTTGACAAAAAAGTTCGTGGAAAGGCCCCCGATCGCTACGCATGCAATTTTTGGAGTTGCCATATATTTTGCGATCTTATTTTTCACAAGGGTTAGGGTCTGTCTCGCCACTCTGAGCCTTATCGCATCCGCTCTGGCATTCAAATCTTTCAAAAGATTAGCCGTATCTACGGGTTGCCACTTACTCAATCCCAGGCGATATTTTACACCAAGAACTTTTTTTATCCTGGCACTAATATCCTCCCAGTCTAATTTTTTATCATCGATAGCCTTTTCTATCGCAACTATGGCATCGGGAACGCTTTCCGGCAGGCACAACATATCATTGCCGGCCATCAACGCTTGCGCGGCCGCATCCCCACCGGGCCAGTATTTAGCCACCCCCTTCATTTCCAGAGCATCTGTAAATGCCAAACCATTAAAACCTAGATCTTTTCTCAGTAAATCGGTAACATTATTTTTTGAAAGTGAAGTCGCGGTATTTGGAGTTTTATCGATGGCAGGAATGTACAAGTGCGCAATCATAACACTCCCCACACCCGCATCAAACAGCGCCTTAAACGGTTTTAGTTCCAGTGAATCGAGCTGTGCAATCGACTTGCTAATTACAGGCAGATCGAGATGTGAATCGACGTTTACGTCGCCGTGCCCCGGAAAATGTTTCGCACAGGCCATGATACCTGCGTCCTGCATGCCTCTCATATAGGCAAGGCCAAACCGGATGACCTTGGTTGTATCCTCACCAAATGAACGAAAGCCAATTACCGGATTGTCAGGATTATTGTTAATGTCAACCACTGGCGCAAAATTTACCTGGACTCCGATACGCCTGCATTGCTCACCCACCGCCCTCCCCATTTCATAGATGATGGAAGAATCGCTCAATGCGCCAAGTGTAAGCTGGTACGGGAATTTCGTAACGCTATCTAATCTCATTCCGAGGCCATATTCCGCGTCAATAGTTATCATTAACGGCGTTTTGGCGACACTTTGATAATAATTGGTATTGTTGGCCTGCCTGATTGGTCCCCCCTGAAAGAAACACAGACCCCCTACATTATATTTTCTTATGAGGTCAGCAGTTCTCACAACACCCGTATCATTCGGATAGGCCCGAATAACGAGGAGCTGCGCAATTCGCTCCTCCTTAGTGAGCGAATTGAATATGCTGTCTACCCAATTTTTTTCAGAAAGATCGCTTTTGTACTGAGCAATCGAGGCAATAAAAAAGAGGGTTGAGGTGCAAAAAAGCAGGGACTTTTTCATTCGGTGAACTTGAGGCCAAGTTAGCACAAATTGAACATTGACATTAAATGCCGAAAGTACATTTCTGATTTTCTATAAATCTTTTATCCAGATATTAATGTCATGCGGTGCAGCCTCATCACCACCGAAATAAGGATACAATTTATAACCTTCTGCTTTTGGAGTTTTACTGCTGCGGGCCATTTCCACAATTAAATTATTGGCGGAAAAAATATAATGTTCTCCAGAAGCTTTTATTGAGCAATTATATTCTTTACCAATTTCAATTGAGGTGATCTCTTTGGAGATTCTTTCGCCATTATTGTACACATATGCATATAATCGTAACGATTTTCTTGCCCAATTCCATCCGAGCCTTGCACTGAATTGCTGATGCTCGGCATTATTGTCTGAAAAACCATAAAGCTTGTTAATATCTTCCTGATTGGCAGGAACAATAGTTTGATAAATAGCGGTGCTGTCAAACTTTACAGTAAATTTTAATTCGTCGAGGTCAACAGGTTCGAAGGTATTTTGGTTGGCATAATGTTGCCCTTGTGAAATAGTATACTTAACCACCTCTCCCTTTTTTGGAGTATCCATGCCGTGATCGAGGGCAGCCTGGAGTGCTTTTTTGCAGGAAGAAAAAAGAAACAAGACAGCTACAATAGTGATGATCGGAAGGCTTTTCATAAACGCACCAGAAATCGGAATGTAAACGCAAATTAAAATAAAATAGTGCTCAGCTAAAATGAAATATTTGAGTCCTCATGTGAACAAAAAGCACTATTTATTCATGCCTCAAATCACCTATTTTTGGCACAGGGGGGAATGATAGTGCCTGATAAAATTTTATTACTTCCTGAGAATATCGCCAACCAGATTGCTGCGGGAGAAGTAATTCAGCGGCCGGCCAGTGCCGTGAAGGAACTCCTGGAAAATGCGGTTGACGCCGGAGCGACGGAAATAAAACTCATTGTACAGGATTCCGGTAAAGCTTTGATACAGGTAATTGATAATGGCAGTGGCATGAGCGAAACAGATGCACGAATGAGTTTTGAACGGCATGCGACCTCGAAAATTCAAACCATTGAAGATCTTTTTCACATCCGCACAATGGGTTTTCGCGGTGAAGCGCTTGCCTCTATTGCAGCCGTTTCGCAAGTGGAATTAAAAACAAAAAAAGAAGAAGAAGAGACAGGAACGTACATTGAAATTGAAAATAGTCTCGTAAAAAAACACGAACCTGTCGCAATGGCAAAGGGCACCAGTATTGCGATGAAGAATCTATTTTTTAATGTCCCGGCCCGAAGAAATTTTTTAAAAAGCAATGCAGCTGAAATGAGGCATATTGTTGACGAATTTACAAGAGTGGCTCTCTCATTTCCGCAGATTTTCTTTTCGTTAACAGCAAATGGTCAGCAAATTTTCCACCTGGAAGGTGGAACCTTGAAACAACGCGCTTTACAATTACTGGGAAGCGCGTACAATGCAAAACTGGTTTCTGTAAAGGAAGAAACTGATTACATGAATATTTACGGTTTTGTCGGCAAACCGGACGTTGCAAAGAAGACAAGAGGTGATCAGTATTTTTTTGTAAATAATCGTTTTATTAAAAGCGCTTATTTAAATCATGCGGTAATGAATGCTTACCAGGAAATGATCCCTGCCGACAGTTTTCCTATGTATATTTTGTTCATTGAACTGGAACCCACCCAGGTAGATGTAAATGTTCATCCCACAAAACAAGAAATAAAATTTGAGGACGAAAAAATAATATACGCATTTGTGCAGGCTGCTATTAAACATTCATTAGCTCAATTTAGCATAACCCCTACTTTGGATTTTGAACTGGACTCGTCTATACAACAGCTTCCTTCGATCCAACAACCCTTTACGGAAGAAACCAGGTCATCTGCTCTTTCCACGCCCCTTTATAAGGGATTTACTGAAAAACACCAGGCACATTTCATTGATTCGGCAACAAAAGGAGAATTGCGCAATTGGAAAGACTTTTTTGAAGTCGGAAATCAAAAATCGGAAATCGAAAATGCGGTAAGTAAATCGGAAAAGGAGCAATCTCTGTTGATCCATCGTCGCTTGCCATTAGATATCACCGACTCAATAATTCAACTACATAATCAGTATATCCTTGTTGAAACAGAGAGTGGCTTTATCCTGGTGCATCAACAGGCGGCTCATGAAAGAGTATTATATGAAAAATTTAATACTGCCCTTGCAGGAAAAGAAATGGCCGCACAACGGACCATGTTTCCTGTTACGCTCGAGTTGGTTTCGGCTGATTCCATCTTGTTGGAGGAGTTGATGAATGACCTTCATCAATTGGGTTACCTGATCGAACCATTTGGTAAAAATACCTTCGTCATCCAGGCCACGCCGGCGGATGTGGAACACGGAAATGAAAAAATGGTTTTGGAAAAATTGCTGGAACAATACAAACATTTCTCTCCGGATCTAAAATTTTCAAAAAGAGAAAAGCTTATTCGCTCCCTGGCAAAACAGCAGGCTATAAAGGCCGGCCAGCAATTAGTCGAAAAAGAAATGCAGGCGCTGCTCAATGACCTCTTTAGTTGCGAGCAAAGCAATATTTCTCCCGATGGAAGGCCCACATATTTAGAATTTAAAGTTGACCAATTGGAAAAAATGTTCGGAAAATAGCCGAATGATGATTCTGATAGCCCGAGGCCTTAAATCTGTACTTAAGTTAACAAAATCTATTGCCGATATTTCACATCTTTGTATTCATAACCATAATATATGAAGCAGGGCACAAAGTTTATTCATGCCGGAGCTGAACCCGATCCGTCTACAGGCGCCATCATGACTCCGATCTTTCAGACGTCCACGTATGTTCAATCCGCTCCTGGGGTGAATAAAGGATTTGAGTATGCACGTTCGCAAAATCCAACAAGAAAAGCACTGGAAGAAGCACTGGCGTTAATTGAAAATGGTAAATATGGTTTAGCATTTAGCAGCGGCGTAGCAGCAACGGACGCGGTTGTTAAACTTTTACAACCCGGTGATGAAATAATTACAGGGAATGATCTGTACGGCGGGACTTATCGTTTGTTCACAAAAGTATTTGCAAAATTCGGTCTGAAATTTCATTATGTGGACATGACGGACGCGAACAATGTTCGTACTCATATTAATAAGAACACAAAACTTATCTGGGCCGAGACACCTACGAATCCCCTGATTAATATCACGGATATATCTGCTGTAGCCGATATTGCCAAAGAACACGATGTTCTTCTTTGCGTTGATAACACGTTTGCATCTCCCTATTTACAGAATCCGCTTGATCTTGGTGCCGACATAGTCATGCATTCTTCCACAAAATATCTCGGCGGCCATAGCGATGTTATCCAGGGAGCACTGGCAATGAACGACGCCGGCTTGAGAGAGAAATTATATTTCATTCAGAAAAGTTGTGGCGCCGTACCTGGGCCAATGGATTGTTTTCTTGTTTTACGCGGTATAAAAACTCTGCATGTGCGCATGCAGCGCCATTGCGAGAACGGGGAAAAGATTGCTCATTACCTACGTAATCATAATAAAGTAGGAAAAGTTTACTGGTGCGGTTTTCAGGACCATGCCGGCTATTGCATTGCCAAGAAACAAATGCGCGGATTTGGAGGTATGATAAGCTTCACTTTAAAAGACGAAAGTGAACAAGCAGCAAAAAAACTAATGTCTTCTACCAGGCTTTTTTCATTGGCGGAAAGTTTGGGCGGCATAGAATCACTCATCAATCATCCTGCGTCAATGACACACGCCTCAATACCCAGAGAAGAGCGAATCAAAAATGGATTAACCGATTCTTTGATCAGGTTAAGTGTTGGCATCGAAGATGCGGAAGATCTGATTGATGATCTCACACAAGCCCTGAACATCTGATACAATTTTGTCATTTAATTTCTTCTGCTTTTCACGACGCTGCGTATTTCTTTGCGCTACAGTGACTTTTTGGTATGGCTATTGTTTTATTTAAGGCAAATCATTTTTTATGAGTAGTTTATTATACATCGTTGCGGTGATACTGATCATTGGGTGGCTTCTGGGATTCTTTGTTTTTTCGGCCGGAAGCATTATTCATGTTTTATTAGTATTAGCTGTTATAGCTATTTTGATACGCCTTATTGGCGGCAGCAGAAATCCGGTTTAAACCCTTGAAGAAAATTCTAATTTTACCTGTATGACTGCAGGTAATTTAATAGAATTTTTAAATAAAAAGGTTGATGAATACAATCAACCTTTTTTCATTCAGAATGATCCTATCTCTATCCCACATTCATTTTCAAAAAAGCAGGACATTGAAATAGCTGGTTTTTTTGCCGCTATTTTTTCGTGGGGAAATCGCACCACAATCGTTAAAAAAACAAAAGATTTAATGCAGCGAATGAATATGTCGCCGTATGAATTTTGCCTCGATCTTGATTTGGGCCGTTTAAAAAAACTAAAAGGATTCACACACAGAACCTTTAATGAAGATGATCTCCTTTATTTTGTTGAATTCTTTCATCATCACTATCAAAACTCAGACAGCCTGGAAGCTGGATTCAGCAGCTGGCTGAGTGGTGACGATGACAATATTGAGAAAGCCTTAAATGGATTCAGAAAATATTTTTTTTCACGGGACCATTTAAAACGAACGGAAAAACACATCTCCTCTCCTTCACAAAAAAGCACCTGCAAAAGATTAAATATGTTCTTACGATGGATGGTACGTCGCGATAAAAATGGAGTTGATTTTGGTATCTGGAAGAAAATTTCACCGGCTCAGTTAATCTGCCCGGTTGACGTGCATGTGGCGAGAGTAGCCAGGCGCGTTGGCCTGTTAAAAAGAAAACAAACGGATTGGCTGGCGGCGGTTGAATTAACCGAGAATTTGAGAAAGTTCGATAATAATGATCCCGGTAAATACGATTTTGCACTATTTGGTTTGGGAGCCCTGGAAAAATTTAATTAAATGAAAGCATTAGAACCTGGGATGATTTCCCGCTTATCTCAGAGTTTGGAACTTGATCTGCCCGCGGAAATATCTTTAAGCGGACTTAAAGATATTCTTGTCCGGCGCGTAAACTACCTCATCAATCATGATTGTGACAAATTGCTCCAAATACTTTATAGAGTTGATGTGAATGAGCAACTATTAAAAACCAATTTGCAGGAGGCAAGTGGGGATGCGGGAGTCACCATAGCAGAAATGATCATAGAACGGCAATTACAAAAAATAAAGACCAAAGAACAATTTAAACCCGATGACAATATCGCTGAAGATGAAAAATGGTAAATGAGATTACTGAAGAGCGCAAGACGGCTTATTAACGAGACAGGGGATTAAACTATTTTTTGTCAAACATCAGGCGTCTCACTTTTTCTTTATCTTCTTTTTCGTTTTTCAAATCGAACATGGTGCCAAAAACATGATCCCATAATGTGCTGCTGACACCAAATCCTTTGTGCTCATCCTTGTAATGATGTAAGTGGTGATTGCGCCACAGAGGCTTCATCCACTTATAGGGCGGGTTCCAGGCATGAATGGCATAGTGCATTGTGCCATACATAAGATAGCCGAATACGAAGCCGGGAAAAAACATGGCCACGTTCCAACGCATCAGCGCGAACATAATTGCGAAAATCGCAGAAGCCAGGATCAGGCTCGGAACAGGAGGCATGAATAATCTCTCCCTGTCCCTCGGATATTCATGATGGTTGCCGTGAAGTATATAAATGAATTTTTGTGCTCCGGGGCTTTCTGCAACAAAATG
>JGI24806J26614_1000225_pt1 | contig 14898 bp, 15 predicted proteins | sample Kansoi200umMDA_FD_26614 | JGI IMG/M metagenome (IMG submission 26614)
TACCTGGTGCATACGCCGGCAATATTTCCGGTTATGATCATCATAGGCGGCTTGCTGACTTCATTTAAATTCAGAGGACAGCCACTGGAAGAGCGGAGGGAAAAACTAAAGATAGAATGGGCCAACTTCATCCTTTATGCCGCGATATTCATCGGAGCCGCGCTGATGGGTCATTTTACAAGGGACCTGGAAAATCCAGCTATCAGTAAAGTAATCAGAATATTTGAGAACTGCTTTCGTAACGGAAGCCTCACGTTCGGCGGAGGTGAAGCCCTGGCTGCGCTTTTCTTCAAACAATTTGTAGCATTCAAGCAATACCTGACCAGGGAGGAATTTCTTTCGGGATATGGTGTTCTGAAAAGCTTACCCGGTCCTTTATTTTCTTTCAGCTCTTATATCGGCACATTATCCATGAGGGAATATGGATTGGGCGGACAATTAGCCGGAAGCGCCATGGCCGCGGCGGGAATATTTTTACCAGGCACCATTCTGATCTTCTTCTTTATAAGATTCTGGGAACGATTGAAGCATTACCGAGTCGTACGGGCGTCCCTGGAAGGCATCAATGCTGCCAGTGCTGGTATTGTTACAGCTACAGCCTTGATGTTATTTCAACCCCTCGTGGTTCCTGGCCCGGAAGGAATTATTAATTACACCGTAGTGGGGACGACATTTTTACTTTTACTATTCACGAGAATTCCATCACCCGCGCTGATATTTGTTGGATTAGTTGCGGGCTTTATTTTTTAGATTCTTGGATGCAGTAATTTTTTTGCCTACTGTATGTAGTTGACTACTGGTATAGCAGGGAGATTGCTTCTTTCCTCTCTATTCAAAATTTAAAATTCATTAATGCAGCACCTGATGCTTAAGCAATCCTTCCAGGTATTTTCCATAACCGCTTTTCAGCAAAGGCTGGGCGAGCCTTTTTAACTGTTCTGCATTAATAAATTTCATCTGGTAAGCTACCTCTTCAATACACCCGATCTTCAATCCTTGTCTTTCTTCTATGACCTGAACAAAATTTCCCGCCTGCATCAGAGAGTTAAATGTTCCTGNATCAAGCCAGGCTGTACCGCGACCAAGCACGCCGACTTTAAGCTTATCTTGTTTAAGGTAAACCTTATTTACATCGGTTATCTCATATTCACCTCTCGGGCTAGGTTTAAGATTTTTTGCAATCTCCACTACCTGGTTATCATAAAAATATATTCCCGGCACCGCATAATTTGATTTTGGATTTGCAGGCTTCTCCTCTATGGAGATCGCTTTATGATTCTTATCAAATTCCACCACTCCATACCTTTCCGGATCCTGAACATGGTAAGCAAAGACAATCCCCCCTTGAGGATCATTGTTGTTTTGAAAAATTTCACTAAGCCCGGCACCATAAAAAATATTGTCACCCAGGATCAACGCTACCTTGTCTTTACCTATAAACTTTTCACCGATCACAAAGGCCTGAGCCAGTCCATTCGGCTCTTTCTGAACCGCGTAGGAAAAGGAGCAGCCCAGAGATTTGCCATCACCAAGTAATTTCTCAAAATGCGGAAGATCATGGGGAGTCGAAATAATAAGAATCTCGCGGATGCCGGCAAGCATGAGACATGACAGCGGATAGTAGATCATCGGCTTGTCATAAACAGGCATCAGCTGTTTGCTGACAGCCAGTGTAAGGGGATGCAAGCGCGTTCCAGAACCACCGGCAAGTATAATTCCTTTCATAATTATTCCTTATTGATAAAGCCCTGATTCTTTTTAAACCAGTCTAATGTTATTTCAAGTCCTTCCTTTAACCGCACCGCAGGCTGATATCCTAACAACTTTTGCGCTTTTGATATATCAGCCAGACTATCGCGAACATCACCTGATCTTGTTTCCCGATGCACAACGGGAATGTTTAATCCCGAAATATCCTTCAAGGACTGCACCAGTGTATTCAGGGAAGTTCTATCACCTACAGCCACATTATAAACCTGGTTAAAAGCTTCAGCATTTTCTATGAAGGCCGCTTTTATATTAACCTCAACCACGTTGCTCACAAAAGTAAAATCCCTGGTTTGTTCACCATCACCATCTATCATCGGAGAACTATTGTTTATGAAAGAATTAATAAAAAGAGGAATCACCGCGGCATAGGCTCCCTTGGTATTCTGACGGGGACCAAAAACATTAAAATACCTGAAGCCGATTATTTTCATGTCATAGGTCTTAGAGAAAACATCAGCATATATTTCATTCATTAATTTTGTAGCTGCATAAGGAGACAGAGGTTTCCCTATCTCTGATTCAACTTTAGGAAGTTTTGGGCTGTCGCCATATACTGAAGATGAAGAAGCATAGATAAATCTCTCCACCTTATTTTCTTTAGCGGCTACCAGCATATTTAAAAAACCATCGATGTTGGAATAATTGGTCGCGATGGGATCTTTAATGCTGCGGGGTACGGAACCCAGCGCTGCTTCATGAAAAATAATATTTGTTCCTTTACATACATCTCTGCAGGTATCTATATCACGTATATTTCCATGAATATATTCAAAAGCTGGATTTTTGGTAAAGCTTTCCAGATTCTTGGTATAACCTGTAGACAGGTTATCAAGCACCCTCACTCTTCCGGCATTATATTTTAAAAGATACTCAACCAGGTGTGAACCAATAAAGCCTGCGCCGCCTGTAACTAAAAAATTATATTTTTTTAGATCTTCCTTGTGAAATTTTTGTTCGTACATGGATTAAAATTTAGCACTATATTGTTTGTTGTAATATTGCTGATATTCGCCAGAAGTTACATTGTCAAGCCACTCACTGTTTGCCAGATACCAATCTACTGTTTTTTCCAGTCCCTCTTCAAATTGCAATGAAGGTTCCCAACCCAGCTCTTTTCTTATTTTTGAAGCATCAATGGCATATCTGAAATCGTGTCCTGCCCTGTCTTTTACATAACTGATAAGTTTCTCTGATTCACCTGTCTTTCTTCCCAGCTTCTTATCCATAATGGAACAAAGCAATTTAATGAGGTCGATATTAGTCCATTCATTATGCCCGCCGATATTATAGGTTTCGCCTACTTTACCATGATGAAACACCACATCAATAGCTCTTGCGTGATCTACCACATAAAGCCAATCCCGGATATTCTCGCCTTTACCATATACGGGTAAAGCTTTGCTATGTTTAATGTTATTAATAAATAAAGGAATGAGTTTTTCCGGAAATTGATTCATGCCATAATTATTGGAGCAATTCGTGATCACTACAGGCATTTTATAGGTATTGTGGTAGGCTCTTACAAAATGATCGGAGCCTGCTTTGGAAGCTGAGTATGGTGATTGCGGATCATAGGAGGTTTGTTCCGTAAAGAAACTGTCGTCATGAAGTGACCCGTAAACTTCATCCGTAGATACATGATAAAATAATTTTCCTTCTGTTTTATCTTTCCAGATTGTTTTAGCCGCATTTAGCAAATTGACGGTACCTACTATATTTGTAAAAATAAAATCCATCGGATTGGTAATGGACCTGTCAACATGAGATTCCGCGGCCAGGTGAATAATGCCTTCGAACTGATGCTCATTAAGTAAACTATTGATGAATTCCGAATCAACGATGTCTCCTTTGATGAATCTGTAATTCGGTTTTTTCTCAATGTCCGTAAGATTCGCAAGGTTTCCCGCATAAGTGAGCTTATCCAGATTATAGATCAGATAATTAGGATATTTATTTACAAACAACCTTACAACATGTGAACCGATAAATCCTGCTCCTCCGGTTATTAATATTTTCTTCATATTGCTTTGCTACAGGCTCCAGTAAGTCATGCCACTTATTCTATTTCTGTAAAGGCCTTTAATATCAACAAAAATAGCATTTTTCCTGCTAATGGCGCGGAACCATGAAGGGTCTGTCTTCACATACTCTTTATGTGAAACAGCGAGAATAACTACATCGTAGTTTTTTCCCGGTGATTTTGCGAGTTCCAATCCATATTCATGTTTAAAATCCGAAGGATCCGCGTAAGGATCAACAGCTTCGACAGTCACACCAAAGGAAATAAGTTCTTTAATCAGGTCCACTACTTTTGAATTTCTTATATCCTCTACGTTCTCCTTAAATGTCACTCCCATTACAAGCACACGGGATTCTGAAATATCTTTCTTCTCTTTCACAAGAAGCTGAACAGTTTTCTTGGCAATATATGCTCCCATGCTATCATTAATATCTCTTCCGCTTAGAATAACAGCGGGATTATACCCCAGCTGCTTTGATTTATAAGTAAGGTAATAGGGATCCACACCTATGCAATGGCCGCCGACAAGTCCCGGATAAAATTTGAGAAAGTTCCATTTGGTACCCGCCGCTTCAAGTACCTCAAACGTATTAATTCCAAGCTTGTCGCAGATGATTGAGAGCTCATTCATCAAGGCAATGTTTAAATCTCTTTGAGTATTCTCAATAATTTTAGCGGCTTCAGCTACTTTGATCGAAGAAGCTTTATGAATGCCTGCCGTAACCACCAATTCATACACTTTAGCTATTTCAGCACAGGAAGCTTCATCGCTGCCGGAAACCACTTTGGTAATTTTTGCAAGGGTATGTTCCCTGTCTCCCGGATTAATTCTCTCAGGAGAAAAGCCTACTTTAAAATCTTTATTATATTTTAATCCTGATTCCTTTTCAAGAATAGGAACACAATCTTCCTCCGTGCAACCAGGATAAACAGTAGATTCGAACACCACGCAATCTCCTTTCTTCAAAACCTTTCCAACTGAATAGGAAGCCGAGAGAAGAGGCTTAAGATCAGGAAGATTGTGGGAATCAATCGGAGTGGGAACAGCTATGATAAAAAAGCTAACCTTCCGCAGGTCTGCCAGGTCATAAGTAAATTCTATATCGCATCCTTCAAAATCCTCTTTGCTGAGTTCACCACTTGGATCAACTTTCTTCTTCATCATCTCAACTCTTTTAGGGTTGATATCGAAGCCTACCACTTTAACTTTCTTAGCGAATTCCAGAGCAATTGGCAACCCGACATATCCTAAGCCGATTACTGCCAGATGAGTCTGCTTGCTTATTAAGTTGTTGTATATCATTATTGAATTCTTATAACCAGGTTGTCTCTTAGCTGATATTTCTGTTTACTGTCCATGCAAACAGCAATTCCCAAAGAATCAAAAGCCAGTTTACATCCCGATTCGCTGATCCATCCGGCTTGCTTTCCCGGGTTACCAACGATAAGGGCATAAGGAGGAACTTCTTTTGTTACGACCGCCCCCGCACCAATAAATGCATAGCTTCCTATATTATGTCCGCACACGATAGTAGCATTCGCACCTATTGATGCTCCTCTTCCAACTTTCGTAGACATAAATTGCCCTTCACGCAGCACCTTGCTCCGTGGAAAAAGCAAATTAGTAAATACCATAGAAGGCCCAAGAAAAACATCATCCTCACAGGTTACTCCTTCGTAAACCGAAACATTATTCTCAATTTTTACATTATTTCCCAGCACTACTCCATTTGCGATAAATACATTCTGACCGATGATGCATCTCTCCCCGATGGTACATGACATAATATGGGAATAAGGCAGAATGCGGGTATCTGCGCCAATCTTACATCCTGCCTCTATAATAACAGTAGGATGTATTAAAGAATTCTTCGCCTTGTCCGATTGATTTCCCATTAATAAAATTCTTTGTGCGCAAGGTCTTTCTCCGGCAGAGATTTAAAATATTCATAGGTCACTTTTAGTCCCTCCGCCCTTGATACTGTTGGCTGCCATTTCAGAATTTCTTTGGCTCTGGTAATATCAGGCTTTCTCTGCTTTGGATCATCCTTGGGTAAATCCTTATATACAATCTTCTGCTTAGTGCCGGTTAGTTTAATAATTTCTTCCGCGAACTCCCTGATGGTGATCTCATCGGGGTTGCCGATATTTACAGGATATACATAATCACTCATCAGAAGCCTGTATATTCCTTCAACCAGGTCATCGACATAACAGAATGAACGGGTCTGGGATCCGTCACCGAATACGGTAATATCTTCACCCCTTAAAGCCTGGCCGATGAAAGCAGGTAAAGCCCTTCCATCATTGAGCCGCATGCGCGGACCATAGGTATTAAATATTCTTATGATTCTGGTCTCCAGACCGTGGAAGGTGTGGTAAGCCATAGTGATAGCTTCCTGGAATCTTTTAGCTTCATCATAAACTCCACGCGGACCTATGGGATTGACATTGCCCCAGTAATCTTCCGTTTGCGGATGGACAAGTGGGTCTCCATAAATTTCTGAAGTCGATGCCACCAGTATCCTCGCTTTCTTTGCCTTAGCCAATCCAAGCAGATTATGAGTACCCAGAGATCCTACTTTAAGTGTTTGTATGGGAATTTTAAGGTAATCTATGGGACTTGCAGGAGAAGCGAAATGCAGAATATAATGCAGTTCCCCCGGCACATGCACAAATTTTGAAACATCACAATTGTAATATTCAAAATTTTCTAGCTTGAAAAGATGCTCTATGTTTTTGATGCTGCCGGTAATCAGGTTATCCATAGCAATTACATGGAAACCTTCTTTGATAAAGCGGTCGCACAGATGAGAGCCCAAAAATCCTGCGCCTCCTGTTATCAATATTCTTTTTCTCTTTTCCTTCATATTACTTACTTATAGGCTTTTCCTGCCGATAGACTCATAATGAAAATTCAGTTCCTTCATTTGCACAGGATCATAGACATTCCTACCATCGAATATTACTTTATTGTTAAGCAGTTTAGCCATCCTTTCAAAATCCGGAGAGCGGAACTCGGCCCATTCTGTCATAATGATCAGGGCATCTGCCTTTTTAAGCACATCGTATGCGTTCTCTTCAAATTCCATTTTCTTGCCCATCACATTTTTAACATTTTCCATCGCTTCAGGATCAAAAGCGGATATTTTTGCTCCTTCAGCCAGCAAGGCATTGATCATTTCCAAAGCAGGCGCTTCACGGATGTCGTCTGTATTCGGTTTAAAAGCTAGCCCCCATACAGCGAACTTCCTTCCCTTAAGATCATTTTTGAAATATTTTCTGATCTTAGGCATCAGCACCTTTTTTTGCATATGATTTACCTCCATCACAGAATCCAGGATCTTAAAATCATATTTACTTTCTTGCGACATCTTTACCATAGCCTGAACATCTTTGGGGAAACAGCTTCCTCCATAACCAACTCCGGGAAACAAAAATCTTTTGCCGATGCGGCTGTCTGTACCGATCCCTATCCTTACCTGGTCAACATTGGCATCAAGCTTCTCGCAGAGATTTGCCATTTCATTCATAAATGAAATCTTCATCGCGAGGAATGAGTTGGCAGCATATTTAGTGAGCTCCGCAGAACGTTCGTCCATAAAAATTATCGGGTTACCCTGACGCACCAGGGGAGCATATAGTTTTTCCATAATCACCTTCGCTTTTGTGGAGCTGGTGCCGACAATCACTCTGTCGGGCTTCATGAAGTCATCTATTGCCACACCTTCTCTGAGAAACTCAGGGTTTGATACCACATCAAAATCAACTTTGGTACCCGCAGCTATTTTATTCCTGACACGTTCAGCAGTTCCAACCGGAACAGTACTTTTATCAACTATTACACAATATTCCTTCAAAAGAGGACCCAGATCATTAGCTACGCCCAGAATATAGCTGAGATCAGCCGAACCATCCTCCCCGGGAGGGGTCGGAAGGGCGAGAAAGATCACCTGAGCTCCTTCTATACCTTCTTTCAGCTTTGTAGTAAAATTAAGACGACCTTCTGAAATATTACGGTCAAAGAGAATGTCAAGCCCGGGCTCGTAAATAGGAATTTCTCCTTTCTTCATCCTTTTGACTTTCTTTTCATCAATATCCACGCAGGTCACAAAATTTCCTGTTTCGGCAAAACATGTTCCCGTTACTAAACCTACATAGCCGGTACCAACCACTGCAATTTTCATATTTTAATACAAAATGATTAATGATAAATTCAAAAATATGATTTTAGGACTATAATTACTAATCTTCCGGCAAAGGAAGGGACATTGATTCCTATTTTAATTACTTTTACAAACCTTTGCAATAGCTGGGCGTTTTTACAAAAACAACTTTTTAAGCTGCATTATGGAAATTGAACTGAATGATAATCAAAAGATGATCTCCCAGATGATCAGGGATTTCGGAGCAAAATATATCAAGCCGAATGTTATGAAATGGGACGAATCGCAGGAATTTCCGGTGCCCCTTTTTAAAGAGCTTGGTAAGCTGGGACTCATGGGAGTTCTGGTTCCGCAGGAATATGGCGGCTCCGGATTCGGCTACCTGGAATATGTGACTACCATTCTGGAAATATCAAAGATCTGCGGCTCCATTGGCTTATCTGTGGCTGCCCACAATTCACTTTGTACAGGACATATCCTGAAATTCGCCAGCGAGGAACAGAAGAAAAAATGGCTGCCTAAACTGGCATCCGCTGAGTGGATCGGCGCCTGGGGACTTACCGAAGCCAATACCGGCTCAGATGCAGGAAATATGAGAACTGTCGCGGTAAAAGAGGGTGATCATTATGTACTGAACGGATCCAAGAATTTCATCACCCATGGCAAGTCAGGCGATGTGGCTGTAATAATTGCCCGCACAGGCAAAACCGAAGACAAGCATGGCATGACTGCATTTGTAATAGAAAGAGGCACTAAAGGCTTTGCGGCAGGGAGAAAAGAAAATAAACTGGGCATGAGAGCATCGGAAACTACCGAGCTGATTTTTACCGATTGCAGGGTTCATAAAGATAATATATTAGGGAAAGAGGGTGAAGGATTTATCCAGGCCATGCAGGTGCTGGATGGAGGAAGAATTTCCATTGCCGCGCTTAGTCTGGGAATCGCGGAAGGCGCTTTTCTGGCAGCTCTGGCCTATTCACAGGAAAGACAGCAGTTTAATAAGCCCATTTCATCATTTCAAGGGATCAGCTTCAAATTGGCAGATATGGCCACAGAACTCGAAGCAGCTAAATTGCTGACCTTCAGAGCAGCTGACATGAAAAACAGAGGTCTTCCGGTCACCAAAGAGGCTGCTATGGCTAAATATTATGCCTCCGAAGCGGCTGTAAAAATTGCCAACGATGCGGTTCAGATCTTTGGCGGATATGGCTATACCAAGGATTTTCCCGTAGAAAAATTCTACCGGGATGCCAAACTCTGCACCATCGGAGAAGGAACATCAGAGATCCAGAAAATAGTGATAGCCAAAACCTTATTAAAATAACAGGGGCTGGTATTGATTTTAAAAGCTATTCTCATTATATTTGCAACCCTTTGTATAATTATTGTAACGGAATTTATGATCATCATCAACATTAAAGAAAACGAGTCTATAGACAAGGCTCTTAAGAGATTTAAGAAAAAATTCGAAAGAACCGGTGTTCTGAAAGAACTCAGGGCAAGAAGTTATTTCGAAAAACCTTCTATCACAAGAAGAAGTGAGAAAATCAAAGCTGCATACAAGCAAACTATGTATGCAACTGATAATTATTAATCTCTTTTCTTAGACCTATAAATTAATTACATTTAGTATTACCGAACAGGTAATACTAAATGACTGATTCTTTTTTAAAATACATCCAGTTTGAAAAGAGGTATAGCAAGCATACCCTCACCTCTTATAAGAACGATCTTGAGCAGTTCTCTGCTTACCTTTCCCAGACTTATCAATTAAGTACACCCACAGAAGCCAATTATGGCATTATCCGTTCATGGATCCTGTTATTGATGGGAAAGGAGCTTTCGGCAAAAACCGTCAACCGAAAAATAGCCACTTTACGCTCTTATTATAAATTCCTGCTGCGAAAGGGAGAAATTGCCAAAGACCCAACCCTGAAGCTCAAAGCCCCGAAACTCAAGAAATCCCTGCCGGTTTTTATTGAAAGCAATGATATGCCTGAACTGCTGGCTGAAACTTCTTTTAGTGCTGATTTTAGCGGACTGAGGGACAGGCTGATCCTTGAACTTTTATATGGAACAGGCATACGTCTTTCAGAACTCATTGGTATCAAAGACAAAGACATTAACCTGAGTCAATCCTTACTAAAAGTATTGGGAAAAGGCAATAAAGAAAGGATCATCCCCATAAATCAAACATTATGCGATCTAATTCATTTATATAGGAGAAAGAGGAATGATTCAGGAAAAGAGCTGGGAGATCATTTTATTGTAACAGATCAGGGAAAAAAACTTTACCCAATGTTTGTACAGAGAAAAATAAAAGAATATCTGATAGGGACAGCGGTGGATAAGAAAAGTCCCCACGTACTAAGGCATACTTTTGCCACTCATTTGCTGAATAATGGAGCCGACCTGAATGCCATCAAGGATCTGATGGGTCATTCGAGCCTGGCTGCTACTCAGGTTTACACCCATAATTCCATTGAGAAGCTTAAAGCGATCTTTGAAAAAGCGCATCCTAAATCGGGTAACAAAGAATAATCAATACATTAACTTTTTAAATATATACGCCTATGAAACTTCAAATGCAATCCGTCCACTTCGATGCCGACAAGAAACTGTTGGAATTCATCCAGAAAAAAATGGATAAGCTCGATACTTTTTACGATAAAATTATTGACGGCGATGTGATCCTTCGCCTTGATAATGATGATCAGAAGGGAAATAAGGTAGTCAACCTGAAAATCAGTATTCCAGGTACTGTGCTAATTGCCAAAGAAAATGCTGATACCTTCGAGGAAGCAATCGATGAAGGTGTGGAAAATTTAAAGAACCAGTTGAAGAAGACGAAGGAGAAGATCATGGGCCGCTAGTACCACGATTCTTGGATTAAAAAGATTAAAGGATTTTAGGCATGGGATTTCTCATGCCTTTTTAATTTTTTAACTTAAATCAAATTTTTGAGAACTTAATATAAATTGATCCATTCAATTGACACATGACAAACTACCTCTTCCGCAACGGCTACCCATATTATAAACTAAATGAACATGAAGGATTCTCACTTGAGATCTGCACAATATCCCATATAAAAGATAATGTGGTGGTTCATAAATGGGACTTTAGCAGTGCAGGATCTGAGAGCTTTCCGCTGAAATGGTTTCATCAAATCTGGGAAGACCTGAAAGTAACTTCCTTTACTTACAAAGAAGATCAATGGTCAAGCGAATATTATTCAATACTGGGAGACAGGGTTGTTCAATGGAGTGACGACAGACATGAAAATTCCTATTTTATCTATTCATCAAGCCCTTTGGGAAATTATGAGCATGATTCATCGCTTCCTGCAGAAGTTAAATCCTGGCTAAAAACTCAGGTAAAGAGTATAGCTACAAGCGCGATTCCAGGCCCTGCGGAAAATGATCAGATAAATGACCAGCCTTCGCGATGACAAAATACAATTTCCGGGACAGACCAGCAATCCATTCCAGGCCCGGCTAATCATACTCAATAAATACGAGCTATAATCTCTGCGATCTGAATAATCTTTATGATCAGTGTTAAAAAAAAGGCCCGCTATAAGCGAGCCTTTAATCTGTGTAATCCGGTTAATCTTCTTAAATCTGCGTTTATAATTTAAAGGCCTTCTTCACCTCGTCCACATAATCCAGCTTCTCCCAGGTAAAGAATTCAATTTGTTTTTTCACTTTCTTTCTGATCTCTTCTTTCTTGCTTCCATCTTCTTTCAGCACTACGTAAGAAAGCTCCACTTCTTTTTTGAATGGTTCACGTCCCATATGACCGTAAGCGGCAGTTTCTGAAAAGATAGGATTTTTCAACCCGAATCTTTCTACGATTGCTTTTGGCCTCATATCAAATATACCCAGCACCTTATCAGAAATCTGTCCATCTGTCAATTTTACTTTAGAAGTACCATAAGTATTTATTGTAAGTGAAACGGGTTTTGCGACACCGATAGCATAAGCAACCTGAACCAGAATTTCATCAGCTACACCGGCTGCAACCATATTCTTGGCAATATGCCTTGCAGCATAAGCAGCGCTTCTGTCAACCTTGGATGGATCCTTTCCTGAAAATGCTCCGCCGCCGTGTGCGCCCTTCCCTCCATATGTATCAACGATGATTTTTCTGCCGGTAAGACCTGAATCACCATGCGGACCACCGATCACAAATTTACCGGTAGGGTTCACGTGGAATATGGTTTTACTATCTAATAATTTCTTTGGGATCACAGCAGGTATCACTTTTGAAAGCACATCATCCTTGATCTTTTTCAACATTATCTTTTCGTTTGCGAAATCATCGTGTTGTGTAGAAACTACTACTGTGTGTACTCTTTTCGCTTTTCCTTTTTCGTCGTATTCAATGGTTACCTGGGATTTTGTGTCAGGACGCAGGTAAGTCATCTCCTTACCTTTCTTTCTGATCTCAGCCATTTTTTTCACAATTCTGTGAGAGAAAGCCAGAGCCATCGGCATATATTCAGGGGTCTCTTTGCTGGCATATCCGAACATCATTCCCTGATCTCCTGCTCCCTGGTCTTTATCCAGACCTTCTCCTTCGTTTACACCCTGAGCGATGTCAGGCGACTGCTGATGAAGAGCAGTCAGAATTCCGCAGGAATGCGCTTCAAACATATATTCGGCCTTGGTATAACCAATCCTTTCAATTGTTTTTCTCACTACATCCTGAATATCGATGGTAGCTTTGGTGGTAACTTCTCCTGCTACTACTACAAGTCCTGTAGTTACAAGGGTTTCACATGCGACCCTTGAATCCGGATCCTGAGTAAGCATAGCGTCCAGCACTGCGTCTGAAATCTGATCAGCAACTTTGTCGGGATGTCCTTCGGAAACTGACTCTGAGGTAAATAAATAAGGCATAATTTATAGGAAGTATTTTTGTACTGTTCAAAGTTAAAGCAAAATCAATTAAAAAGAAATTTCCGGGAAAATTTCAGCGGTACTAAACCTGAAGTAAAAAAATGGCAGGCTTTTTATGCAGATCAGGCAAATCTCCCCTCCAGTCGATGATCTTTCTTGTTTCAATATATTGCTCGGCTGAGGTAAGGTTAGCCGCCAGGCAAAGACGTGTAGGACCGGCACAGACTTCCATAATTGCTTCCAGCATCTGGTTATTTCTGTAAGGGGTTTCCATAAATATCTGTGTTTTTCTTGTCTTGCGGCTCTCTGATTCCAGATCTCTTATAGTACTCAGTCTCTCTCCTTTCTGAATGGGCAGATAACCATGAAATTCAAAGGATTGTCCGTTAAGTCCGGAAGCGATCAAAGCCAGCAAAATGGAAGAAGGACCTACCAGAGGATAAACCTCCATTCCAGTTTTGTGAGCATATTCGACCGCCATAGCTCCCGGATCCGCGATACCTGGGCAGCCTGCCTCCGATATCATACCGATATTTTTTCCTGCTGGAATTTGTGCAAAGAAAGATTTTATTTCCTCGGCCTTTGTATCCTTACTCACCTGAAAAAAGAATAAGCTCTCGATGGGTTTTGAAATTTTAAGTTCGCTCAGAAATCTTCTTGCAGTACGGATCTCTTCCGCAAAATAGTAGTCCGTGTCTTCTATGCAGATTTTGATTTGCGGAGGCAATACCTGGGCTGAGGTGCCCGGAGCAAGCACATTAGGGATAAGATAAAGCCTGCCTTTGTTTTCTGTTTTCATTAATTCTATGCTGAACGAATTGCTAAATTATAGTAATATTTGCATAATCATACTACCAATATGGAAGACTGGAGCGGCTTAGGAAAAACATTACTTGTTATCGGAGGCATTTTGATGCTTGCCGGCCTTCTGATCCTTTTTTTTGGAAAGATTCCTTTTGCAGGCAAATTACCCGGCGATTTTTCTTTTAAAGGTAAAAACTGGTCTTTCTATTTCCCCCTCGCCAGCAGCATTCTGCTGAGCATTCTATTGTCTTTGATTCTGTACCTCATTCAGAAATTTAAATAATGACAACAGTCCTGGATTAGTTGATGAAAAATCATGCGAATAAAAAGGCCCGCTTGCAGCGGGCCTTTAACATTATTTAGTTTACTTACCTGGACCTCCAGGCCTCGGCTTACCTCCATTTTTCCTATATTCCATCTTCTTGTTCTTACGCTCCTCCTTCAGTTGCTGACGCTTTGCATATTGTTCCGGAGTAAGCACCGCCTTTAGCTCATTTTCTTTCTGATCTCTGAGCGTCTTCATTTCCTGCTGCATGGCTTTTCTTTCCGCATCACTAAAATATTTCTGTTTTACAGCCTCAGACTTTTTAATTCTATCCAGCACAATGACTTTCACTGGCGCATCAATCTGCCGGTTATTGCAGAAAATATTGACAATGTCGGGGAGGCTCTGGACGAAAAAATTAAAATTACAAAGCCTGCCTTATTTATTAAGGGATCCAGATCAAATTATATTAAAGAAGAGGATGAGCGTCTGATCCGGAATATTTTTTCAGATGCACAAATTGAGACAGTTGAAGACGCAGGGCACTGGGTACAGGCAGAAAAACCAAAGGAGTTTCTTGAAAAAATAAATTCCTTTCTGAATTAATTAAAAAAATATTTTACAAGACGATTAAACCTTCCTGACTGGTGGATGTCTAATTAAAAAAACGAACCACAACATGAAAAAAATTATTTTATCGGCTATGCTGGCAATGTTTTGTCAGGTAGCATTTTGCCAGACTCCCAACAACCAGGACAAAACTCATCAGGCCAGGAGGAAAGGCAGAACTCCTGAAGAAAGGGCTGATATGCAGGTGAAAAGAATGACACAGGATCTTGCGCTGAATTCCGAGCAGGCGGCTAAAGTAAAAGTCATTGTGCTGGATAGAATTAAAAAGTCTGAGGCTGTAAAACAGAAATATTTTAGTGATGCGGAAAGAAAAGCCATGCAGCAGGAAATGAAGACGCT
>JGI24806J26614_1000226_pt1 | contig 14853 bp, 10 predicted proteins | sample Kansoi200umMDA_FD_26614 | JGI IMG/M metagenome (IMG submission 26614)
ACAATGTCAATGATGTATTGACGAAGCTCATCACACAGCTGGTGCAGTTTTTCGCGGGGAAGTTTTTTTAGATCTTCGGGAGAGTTGATTTGCCTCAATAGTTCGCCGGCTGCAATTTCCATGTACGTTTATTAAGGTGTAAAAATAGCATATTTGGCACATCGTAATTGAAAACACCTATAACAATTTTGTCGCTGGAAGCCAGTTCCAATGCGAAATCCGGTGATTTAAGAATTTTTTTGCTCCATTTGTAAGACTTATCTTCCACTGGTATATTTACTGGGTCAGGGGGAACCAGAAATATCTAGTTTTGGCGCTATGTCAATGAGGAACAAGCGATATTGGTTATGCCAGCTAATTGGCTGGGGAATGGTAGTGGCAAGTATGCTTTTCTTTGCTCGCGTCTTTAACATAACGATTTCAAGAAACGTACTATTCGGCAGAATTGCTATTGTTTTTGTTGGGGGAGTTCTGACCACGCATATCCTGCGCTTGTTTATTAAATCGCGTGGATGGATGTTGCTATCAGTCGAAAAGGTAATTCCGAAACTTGTCATCGCGATGGTGGTTACGTCAGGAATATTTAGTCTTTTTATTCTGGCCAGTGTTGAAGTTTTGCAGTTGCCTCACGAGAAGCAGTCATTTGCTGCAAGGCTATTGGCAGCAACAGTTAACAATGGCCCATTTATCTTAGCGTGGGTGTTGCTATATTATTTTTATCACTTCATTGAAAAAAGCCGTAAGCAACAAATGGAGACATTGCAGCTTGAAGCGCTGATCAAGGAGCTCGAATTAAAAACCATTAAAGCACACATCAATCCGCATTTCATCTTTAATTCGCTTAATAGTATTAGGGCACTCATCGACGAGAATCCGGTAAGAGCAAGAACAGCTATCACCGAACTTAGCAATATTTTAAGAAGCAGCATGCAGGCAGATAAAACGGAAACGGTAAGCTTTGAAAAGGAATTGAATATTGTGAAGGATTACCTGGCCCTGGAGAATATGAGATTCGAGGATCGACTTAAGGTGGAATATGAGATTGATGAAGATACCCTTGATCAGCAGGTGCCGCCCATGATGCTGCAAACGCTTGTCGAAAACGCTATTAAACATGGCATCAGTAAACATATCAGGGGAGGAGTAATAAAAATTATTTCCGACTATAAAAATCATTACCATGAATTGGCTGTTCAGAATACAGGTAATTTAAATGGTGGATTAAATGCCGAAGGCTTTGGATTATCAAGTACTCAGAATCGTTTGGGATTATTGTACGGCGACAAAGCAAGTTTCGAGATTCGACAGGTCACACCCTCCACAGTAGAAGCCAAGGTTCTTATTCCCGTACAAGTGAATTAAACAAATTTACATGAGAGCAATTATCATTGACGACGAACGGCTGGCCAGAGCAGAGCTGCGCAAGTTGTTACAGGATTTTCCCGAAGTGGAGGTAGTTGATGAAGCAGCCAACGCTGAAGAGGGAATTTCAAAGATTGAGGCGCAAAATCCTGACCTCATTTTTTTGGACATCCAAATGCCCGGCAAAACGGGCTTTGATATGTTAGCCAGTTTGGAACGATCACCGAATGTAATATTTACGACGGCCTATGACGAGTATGCATTAAAGGCGTTTGAGGTGAACGCCCTGGACTACTTGCTAAAACCCGTTGAGCCAAAGCGACTGGCCGATGCAATTCAGAAATTGCATTATGTTGAATCGAAAGAGTCGCAAGGCAATGGAGAGCATATAAACCGGAGCTTGCTTTCAGAAAATGACCAGGTGTTTGTAAAAGATGGCGAGCTATTGAGGCAAATCAACTCTCCCGAAGATCTAAAAAAACTTCCCCGCGAAAAACTGCACCAGCTGTGTGATGAGCTTCGTCAATACATCATTGACATTGTAAGCGTACACGGGGGGCATTTTGGTGCGAGCCTCGGCGTCGTTGAACTTACAGTGGCACTTCATTACATCTTTAATGCACCATATGATCAACTGGTATGGGACGTTGGTCACCAGGCGTACGGCCATAAGATCCTTACCGGCCGTCGGGACCCTTTTATTACCAATAGAAAATACAAGGGACTGAGTGGTTTTCCTAAAAGAAGTGAGAGTGAGTATGACACATTTGGCGTAGGTCACTCATCCACCTCTATTTCTGCCGCGCTGGGGATGGCAATTGCCGCAAAATACAAGGGTGAGACGGACAGGAAAATGGTCGCAGTAATTGGGGATGGCGCACTCACAGCCGGCCTTGCGTTCGAAGGGTTGAATCACGCAGGCGTTTCCGATACAAACCTGCTCATCATCCTCAATGATAATTGCATGGGTATCGATCCCAACGTAGGTGCGTTAAAAGAATATCTCACAGATATTACTATCTCCCCTACCTACAACAAGGTGAAAGATGACGTGTGGAAGTTATTAGGCAAGCTTCCGGTAGGAAAGAATTTCACACGAGCAATGGCTCATAAACTTACCGAAGGTTTAAAAGGAATGGTCAGCAGCAGCGCTAATTTATTTGAGGCGTTAAAACTTCGCTACTTTGGCCCGATCGACGGACATAATGTAACCAAACTGGTAGATACGCTAAAAGACCTGAAAGAAATTCCCGGACCAAAACTCCTCCACATAATTACGGTAAAGGGAAAAGGGTATCAGCAGGCAGAAAAGGAACAAACAAAGTGGCATGCTCCGGGTTTATTTGATAAAATCACGGGGGAGATCTATAAAAAGAAATTCGATATTCCTCAGCCGCCAAAGTACCAGGATGTTTTTGGACATACCATGATCGAATTAGCAGAAAAAAATAAAAAAATATTTGGCATTACTCCAGCGATGCCTTCGGGTTCTTCACTAAAGTTGATGATGGAAAAAATGCCTGACCGGGCCTTTGACGTAGGGATTGCCGAGCAGCACGCGGTTACGTTGAGTGCCGGCATGGCCACACAGGGAATGAAGGTGTTTTGCAATATTTATTCATCTTTCATGCAAAGGGCGTATGACCAGGTAATACATGACGTTGCCGTTCAAAAATTGCCGGTAATATTTTGCCTGGACAGGGCAGGGTTGGTTGGTGAGGACGGTCCTACGCATCACGGGGCTTACGACATTTCTTACATGCGTTGCGTTCCAAACATGATCGTAAGCGCTCCGATGAATGAAAGCGAGTTGCGTAATCTTATGTATACAGCGCAACTGGACTCAACAAAAAGTCCGTTTGTGATCCGCTACCCGCGCGGCGAGGGCGTAATGCCTGAATGGAAAACAGAAATGAAGGAAATTGAGATTGGTAAGGGCAGGCGATTAAGAGAAGGACGGGACATGGCGATCCTCTCTTTAGGTCACCCCGGAAATTTTGCCGCTTCTGCTATTCGGGATCTAAAAAACGATGGATTAAACGTGGCTCATTACGACCTGCGTTTTGTCAAACCTCTCGATGATATACTCTTGCATGAAGCACTAAGCACCTATCAAAGGATCATTACAGTTGAAGATGGAACAATCGTCGGTGGGTTTGGCAGCGCAGTTCTTGAATTTGCCAATAACCATGGCTATAAAAACGAGATAAAAATCCTTGGCATCCCCGATAAAATAATTGAGCACGGCTCACCAAAAGAATTGCACCGTGAATGTGGTTACGATTCACATGCAATTAAAGAGGCTATTTTGGAAATGATGAAAGGAAAAATTTCGGTCTCATCGTCCCGGTTGGATTAAATTCCTTCGAGATTTGCCAAGCATTTCCCGCTTAAGTCTTAAGCGGTGACTTAATACAACCATGTGAGTTATGCACGCAGAAAATTTTTTCTCACAATTCCAGTGCAGCCCTTTCCCAACTGGTTTCCTTTGTCGCTATTACCTGCATACTACCGTTGGAAGATAGTTGCACATTTTTAAGGGTGTACAAACCTGGCATCAAATTCTTACTAACTTTTAATCCTTCTACGATTGCCTGTTTGGGAATCTCTCCACCATCTCCCCCGGTNGAAGTTGAAAGTACTTCAATGGTTCTTAGTGGACAAAAATACATGACCATGCCGCCGTAGCTGTTTTCAAGACGAACCGGTGATAAATTTGCGGTCACCGTTTCACCGTGTGTCAGTTTTTCCTCCCTCATTCTTTGTTGCAAAACATGGGGTTGTGAATAAGAGGTGATCGTTACAGGGATCGGTTGTCCCTTCTCTGACGAGCCCTTCGCGCCAAACAGATTTCCGAAAAAGGACCTTGACTCTTTTTTCATATCTCTCAATTTTTAGGTTACTAAAAATGTCAAACACTTCATTTTTCCAACGTCAAGAATCAAGCCACGACATGTTAATTAGTTGCTCTTTTTAGAGGTTAGGCGGTAAGCTAAAAGCACGGACATTGGAATTGACCCGTGATATGTCGGATAGCCAAAAGGAGAAATGAGTCACGGCTGAACGAAAAAATTCGATGCTTTCCAACTTTTCATTGAGTGAAAGTTGCGAATAGTACTTTTTTAAACTAATATTGGTAAGAATTCGGCGTATTAAATCTACCCTGCCTTATTCGCTTTACCCTTCTCCTTTTCGAGCCAGTAGTCACTAAATTAAAATTATGAACTCTCAGGCGCGCCTGGTCAGGCTACCTCTCCGCATGGCGGCAATGATCCGCATTGTGTTTGGGGTCTTTGTCCCGTCCCCAGGCAATCGCGCTTTGCCACCTCCAAACGTATTTTTGTCGTCAAACCGAAATCAGCCAGCACCATGATCCACCCGGCGACAATGGATATTATACAATTGACAAGGCAGTTGGTGATCATGCTCCAGGATTTTTCCTATGCGCATAACGTGTTCCTGGCGTTTGAAACAAAAGAGAAAAAACTCGCGATTCCTTTTCGGCCTGATATTCTTATTCATGATCTAACGAATCTCATTTGCCAAATCATAAGTTACACTCCTCCCGGAAATAGATTAACTATAACAGCAGCTGCGGACACGCAAAAAGTAAAGATCATTGCCACGAATACCGGTATTAACCTCTCGCAAGTAGCCGAAATTGTTCGTGGTTGTAACCAAGAAATAACTGTCAAAGGAATCAAGGGAAAAAAACAAACAGCATTTGAGCTTAGCCTTTTATTGCCTGCCCCACAAGAATTACAAGAAAACAATCATAAGTCGATGGAATCGGTTGAGAAAATGGTGATTCCAGAATACTATGATGAAATTCGAAAACGATTGCGCTCACATTTTTCGAAAGCCGATACGTTGGTTGCTCAATTGTCGATACTCTATCCTAAGGAAGCAGACTTTCTTCAAAAAATAAATACCGTTATCATTGCCAACCTGGAAAATGAATCTTTCGATAGTTCCTCCCTGAGCAGGGAGATGAATATGAGCCGCGCTGGTTTATTCAGGCGACTGAAACCATTAATACAACAAGCGCCGGCCGCATATATAAAATCTATACGACTTCAAAAAGCCAAGGAATTGCTTGAGACAAAAGATATCACCGTTGGAGAGGCCGCATTTAAAACGGGTTTTCAAACACAAAGTCATTTCACAAAAGCTTTTACCGAAGCTTTTGGCTTTCGCCCCTCAACAATACGAAGAAGAAATCAGCCTGCAACAAATGAATAAATCATTGCAACATTCTCGCTAACAAAGACGGGCACATGAAAGGTATATTTGAATAAACATTTTATTATGGAACAAACAACAAAAAACAAGGAGCTGGTCATTGAATACTTCAGTGCCATTAGCGGAGTAAAGAAAACCCGCCCAATCATGGAAAAATATCTTTCAGATCAGCATCTGATTGAACACATCGAATTTTTTGATTCCGTTTTTCCCGCTTATGAACTATTTGCTGATGAACTACTCGCAGAAGGAAACCGGGTAGTGGTAAGAGCAAGAGTGAAAGGCAGGCATGAGGGCGAACTGAATGGGATACCGCCCACTTATAAGAACGTCGAATTCCCTTTCTCAATTGGTTATGAAATAGAAAATAACAAGATCGTTAGTCACTGGCTAATTGCTGATCAGATGATGCTGATGGAACAGTTGGGTGTCATGAACGCAGTCAGTTAATAATTGAAAAACCGAATCACCAAATTCTTTCACCAAAAAAACATTGTTATGGATCTACAATCAAACAAAGCGTTTATCATTGAGTATTTCAATGCACTAAGCGGGGTAAAAAAAACCAGGCCGCTGATTGAAAAATATGTAACCGACCCTGCCCTCATTGAGCATATCGAATTCTTTGATTCTATTTTACCAGCCTACGAAATTTTCGCTGATGAAATGATAGCCGAAGGGAATAAGGTGATGGTAAAAGCAAGGGCCAAAGGCCGGCATGAAGGTGAGTTCAATGGCATTCCTCCCACTTTTAAAAATATCGAAGTAACCGCCGCGATTGTTTATGAAATCGGGGAGGGGAAAATCATCAATCACTGGTTGATGAGTGATCAGCTTGCGTTGCTGGAACAAATGGGCGTGGCGAATGCCGTCGCATAATCGGGTTGACTTATTCAGCACGGTGGAGTAAAATAATTTCGGATCAGTAAGATTGTTTCCAATTATTTTGCTCCACTATTGTTTCTATTTTTTTGAATTATCTTGACAAAGTATTATTCCTGCACCGCAGACTGTTTGCAAGCTGTAGTAATACTTACGCTAACCAGATCAATACCGGTATTTAAACTGTCTGTTCGCATTCGGCAGTTATTAAAACTGCTTACCGCAACCATACCAAATCATAAATATTCGGGCATTAACCAAAACTCAGGTTTATGAAAAAATATCGTTTGCATTTTTTCCAGTCCATATTGTGCTCTGCAACATTCATCGCTTTTTTTACTTGTGCAGCACAACCACAGACTTTTACTCCCGTATTACCAAAACCACCGGCAACACCGCGTATTCCCGTAACAGATGATTATTTCGGTTTAAAAGTAACCGACCATTACCGCTGGATGGAAAACGTGCAGGACAGTTCAGCTATGAAATGGTTTGAAGAGCAGGATGCATATGCTGAGAATATTTTTCACCGCATTAGCGGTAGGGATCAATTATTGGCTGAATATGATGCATTGGACAGTACACAAAAAGATGAAGTATGGAATTTGCGTAAAGACGATGATACCTATATATATCTCCGACGAAATATCAAAGATGATACTCGGTATCTTGTCCGAAAAAAAGGTGAAAATGGAAAAGAGGAGATTTTAATTGATTTTAGAAAAACTCTTCCTGGTACGAAAGGCCCGGGAATTTTTGAATATAGCCCGGTAAGCAAGTATATCATGTTTTATGTTTTCGAAGGAGATCACGAAGCCATCACACTTTATTTCTATGATCTAATAAACCGACAATTTTTTCCTGAGCAGATCCGGTACTCCTTTGGTGGCTATCCAAACAAAACAAAATTCAGCCGGGATGGCAAAGCTGTTTTTTACTTTACGGTAGCGCTTGTTAATAATAAATCAAACTGGATCGATTCGAAGGCAATGTACCATCAGATCGGTAATTCACCGAAAATGGATAAAGTGTTGATGTCACGAGAAAAATATCCAACCCTATTTCCGGCCATTGACAGTAGTTACTGGCACGAAGTATCGGTAGATCCCAGCTTCAACTATTTAATTCTGCATAGTTCAAAATCTAATGTCGCATACAGTTTCGTCGCACCATATTCTGACCTTGAAAAAGATCGAATCACCTGGGTGATGCTTTCCGGGCCAGCTGATAAACTAGGTCAGCCAGTTATTCGGAATGGGATTGCTTATTTTTTATCTAAGTCTGTTCCAAACCAGCAGCTCGTGAAATGCAACGTAGGTGAACTAAAGAATTTAACTTTTGAAACTGTTGTTCCCGAAAGTGATTATAAATTCGATAATCTTTCGGCTACAAAAGATTTCCTCTTATTAAGGTATACAAATGGAATCACTACGTGGTTTAAGCAATACAACGTTCTTACCGGAAAATTGGAAGCTGTACCAATCAGTGAACCGGGAATTTTTTATCCAGAACGAATCAGTGAAACCGGAAACGAGATAAGATTAACATTATCTTCCTGGATCCATCCAAATACTCCTTATTTATATTACGGCGTTCAAAAAAAACTCTTAAGATCTTCCATTAAAAACAAAGTTGATTATAAAGGTCTCGAGGATTTAATTGTAAAGGAAGTAGAAGTACCCGGTCATGACGGAGTGATGATTCCATTAAGCATCATTTATCACAAGAACACGAAAATGGATGGCAGCGCAATTTGTATGCTTGAAGGTTATGGCGCATATGGCGCAGTATGGGGCCCATGGTTTTCAACAGATCCACTTATTTTTTGCAAGCGCGGTGTTATTTATGCAGTCGCGCATGTACGAGGAGGTGGAGAAAAAGGCGAAGCCTGGCGCTTGGGAGGTCTCAAAAAAACAAAACCCAATACCTGGAAGGATTTTATTTCTTGCGCGGATTGGCTAATTAAAAATAAATATACCAGCAGCAGTAAACTGGTTTGCACCGGAGGAAGTGCAGGCGGTATAACGGTTGGCAGAGCAATCACTGAGAAACCCGAATTATTTGCCGTAGCGATGAACAGAGTTGGCGTGACAAATAGTTTGCGTTACGAATTCAGCGCAGGGGGTGCGGTTAATTCAGGGGAGTTTGGAACAATTAAAGATTCTTTAGAAAGCCGCTATCTCTACGAAATGGATGCGGTTTACCATGTAAAAGATCATGTGAACTATCCCGCTGTATTATCAAGTGCTGGTATGACCGATGGTCGTGTCCCGGCATGGCAATCAGGGAAATTTACTGCTGCACTTCAATATGCAACAAGCAGCAAGAAACCTGTTTTAATGCAGGTTTATTTTCAGGGTGGGCATTTTGGAGAATTAGGTGAATCCAAAAATGTGAATGCTGCTAACGAAATGGCATTTGCCTTATGGCAGGCGGGGCATCCCGATTTTAGATTGAAAGACTAAGTAAGTTTATTAACAAGCCACCATTTATTCAATTGGATGCAACGAACCAACTTAAGGTTCGCACGGCAGCGAACTATCCTGTTTGTATTTTGTTTTTTGCTTCCGTTTTTTGTGAAACCCAAATTCAATTCAGCCCTGCCAAGCCAGTAATCAAGAACCAAAGATCAACTCGCGCATATGAGATGAAGAAAGAACAATAACAAGTCCAAAGCCTTTGATCTAAGAGCTCTTTGGTGTTCCCCTGGGCTTATTCGAATAATGTACCCACTTACTGGTCTCATCTTGGTTATGGGTTTACAAACCTGTTTACCTTGATCGTTTCCTTGCGCCAATTCCTTAAATTTAAGAAAGCATTCCACCGATGATCTCCAGGGTGAAACATACCTTGTTGATTATGATTGTGACGCTGGTCACAAATCACGTAAAGGCCCAGTCCTTTATCCCCAACTATAATTTTAAACAGCTCAACGTCCAAAATGGCCTGACTCAAAATATTGTCTACCACTTTTTACACGATAGCCGCGGATACATGTGGATCGGCACCCAAAATGGACTTTCGTTGTACGACGGAGTTAAAACTATTAATTTCCTGCACAAAGAGCAGGACAGCACCTCAATCGGAGGCAATTTTATTTCAAGCCTCCTGGAAGATTCGTCACAACGGGTTTGGATAGGAAACGAAAACGGCATTGACGTCTATAACCGGCTTGATAATTCATTTCTGCATTACCCGGTTGACAGGCCAAATGGGTTAAGAGATAAAACTTTTTGTGTGCTCCTGGGCTTCATTTCCGCTTCAGAATTATGGTTCCTCGATACAAAAACAAGGTCAGTTAGATCTTTTAGCGTAACCACTAAAACATTTTCATTTGTTTCTGAGCTGAACAGCAATCATGCTCTTTTATATCGCGGAACCGGACAGACAATCCACATTTGGTCTTCGTATGATAAAGGAACGATTCACCAGGTTTATAAGTACAAGAAGCTGGTCGATCAACAGGTGTATTTTTCTGGCAAGGAAGGTTCAATCAATCGTCCACAACTGGAGGTGAGCCATGTTCTTCAGCAAAACGATAGCACTGTTTGGCTTTCCACAAACGAGGGCTTGGTTAGATTGAATCCTTTGGTCAATAAATACACCGTCTTTAATAGATGGCAACAGCAACCTGTCAAGGAGTTAAGGTATGCAGCGATATGCCCAAAAGGACAGTTATGGTTGGCAACCGGACCCCAGGGCATTTTCACTTTTGACATAAACAGCAATCAATTCCTTTACAACTTTAGGAATGACAAATTAAACCCCTTCAGCATTTGCAGCGATAACATTGTTTGCCTGTACTTTGATAAGAACGGTAATATATGGTGTGGCAGTTACGGCAATGGAAGCAGTTTTGCAAGCACAGAAAATGTTTTGTTCTCAAATCACATGGCAAAAAATGAAACGAAAAATTGGGATAGTAACAATAGTATCTCCTGGCTCGGCACCGATGGTCACCATAACCTGTGGTGCATGCTGGCAGATATCCCCGGGTTCTGGATGCTTGACAAGTCTCTTAGAATTAAACTCCATAAAAAACCCTTGCTGGCCAACGGTGCGAGCTTCAATGGCTATATGTTTAAGCTGCTTTTTGATAAGGATGGGAGCGCCTGGTGTATTACTAACCGCGGATTGTATAAATATAATGTTGCTTCCGGGAAAATGACGCCAGTAAAATACAACCTGGTGAGTGACGAGGTCATGGGAAGCATATGGATCAAGGATATTATAAGACTAAATGATAGCTCTATCCTGTTTTCAACATTTGTGGGACTTTACCGCCTCACGATTGACGGAGGTAAGCCCGTGATAAGTTTAATTACGTTTCTCAAACCCGGAGAATACAATGGCTTTGGACCGCTTTTCCAGGACAGGAGCAACGTTGTGTATGTAAAATCACTAGGCCATTTTTTATACATTCTCAAACCTCGCAACAGCGGGAAAACATATGAGCTCATCAAGTCGCTACCCCTTATCCCCGAGGTGAATCATTTCTATAACGAACCTGGCGACCCTATAGTTTATATAGCAACCACAGATGGCGTTTACCATATTGACAGCAAAAATCTACAACTTGGAAAAGAGAGCTTTAATATTAAACTCCCTTTTCTAAATGTTAGTAGTGTATATAAAAAAAATGGGAAGTTTTGGGTGTTTGGAGAAAAGGGGCTTTACGTTTTTGATGAAAGAACTAAAGACGGAAGAACCTATACTGTTGAGGACGGGTTACCCGCAAACGAATTTAGTTCTGCCGCTTTCGTGGTTGCGTCAGATGAACGGTGCATAGCAGGAACCACGAACGGTCTTGTCTCCTTTTATCCAAACCAAATGAAGGATTCAAGTGCGCTTCCACAGGCACAGCTCTCAGGTATTTATATCAATGACGTTTTGCATGTTGCAGCGCCCAACTCAAATGAAATAAAAAGAATAAGCTTAACATTCAGACAAAATACTTTTTCGCTCGATTTTTCACCGATTACATTTTACCACTCAGCAAACTGCAGCTTCGAATACAAGCTTGACGGATATGATGAGACATGGGTCAAAACAGATGCAGTGCGTTTTACGCGGTACAGCAAAATACCACCCGGACATTATGTCTTCAATCTTCGTGTGCTGGATGCCACGGGAAGAGTGAGCCCTTCTACCAAAACATTGGAAATTGAAATATCAAGAGCCTTTTGGCAGACAAGTTGGTTCAAAATTGCAATTCTGGTAGTTGTCTTATCAGTTGGGTGGCTGATCTCAAGATGGTATTTCCGTCTAAAGATTGGCAGACAAAAACAGGAATTTGAAAAGCAACAGGCAATTGAAAAAGAAAGAACCAGGATTGCCACTGACATGCATGACGACCTCGGTGCGGGGTTATCGAGAATCAAATTCTTAAGCCAGTCAATTCTCAATAAGAAAATAAACGATGAGATGATGAAGTCCGAACTGGAAAAAATAACGTCTTTTTCAGATGAAATGTCAGAAAAAATGGGCGAAATAGTGTGGGCCTTGAATGAGAAAAATGATACGATTGCTGATCTCATCGCTTACACGCGTTCTTATGCGGTTGAATACCTGGCCAATCATGACATCAAGTGTGAGGCGAATACTCCTATGAACCTGCCGGGCACATTTATTACTGGGGAAATGCGCCGAAATATTTTTTTATCGGTGAAAGAATGCCTTCATAACATCGTAAAGCATGCTGCAGCAACCAAGGTTTGTTTTTCTGTACATTTAGACGATAGGATGCAGATTGTGATTCATGATAACGGAAAGGGAATTGATTGGAATAACCTGAGAGCTTTTAGCAATGGAATGCAAAATCTCGAACGACGAATGAAGGAAATTAAGGGGAATATAGAATTTGTCAACGAACAGGGAGCGAAAGTGTCTCTGACAATCCCCTTAATTTTATAACGTTCGTCCTATTGGTAAATGAAAAAGCTGCGTTTAATTTTAATCTTTTAATGCCGATACGCGTTTCCATAGTTGAAGATCTTGCTGAAGTAAGAGAAGGTTTGGCTGAATTGGTTCAATCAGATGAGGAGCTTTCAATGATCGGGAGCTTTAAGGATGCTGAGTCTGCTGTTCAAAAGCTTCCACACATGCAGGTGGACATTGTACTCATGGATATCAATTTGCCCGGAATGAGCGGAATAGATTGCATTAGAACCATCAAAGAAAAATGTCCCGGGACTCAGTTCATGATGTTCACCGTTTATGAGAACGACGAAAAAGTAGTGCAAGCGTTGCGCGCAGGGGCTACAGGTTATCTATTGAAGCGAACCGAGCCGAAACGAATCCTTGAAAGCATTAAAGAATTGAGCCAGGGTGGCTCACCAATGAGCAGCAACATTGCGCGCAAACTCCTCACCATTTTTGTTCACGAAAAGGTAGCGACGAAAAAGGAGATCCTTTCCGACCGCGAGAATGAAGTCCTGCAATTACTCGCCGATGGTTTATTGTATAAAGAAATTGCCGATCGCCTTTACATTGGACACGGCACCGTCCGTCAGCACATACACAATATTTACGAAAAGCTACATGTACACAACCGCACCGAGGCTGTAAACAAGTACTTCGAAAGGGACTGACGGTTTCTATAACATTCGTTATAGCAAATACTGATTATTTTCCTATTGCCCCGGAGAAATCAGCTATCTAACTTCAATCGGTGAAGTAATTCTCACCATTCTTCCTCAAAATCACTGGTTATGAAAAAACTATTTGTGCTGATAATGCTGTTTGTACCCGCTTACTTGCTTCAAGCGCAGCTCCTAAAAAAAATGAAGGAAACAGTCGATAAAACGGTCAATAACACAGTTGATAAAAAAATTGATGAAACAACCAATGGGAAAAAGGATGATAATACGGCCGGTAATACCGGGGGAACCGAGTCAAAGAATCCTGCAGCGCCAGCTACGTTAAAGTCTTATAGTAAGTATGATTTTGTGCCTGGAGAAAGAATTATTGTCTTTGACGATTTCATGCAGGATGCGGTTGGAGATTTTCCGGCCAAGTGGAATACGAATGCCTCAGGCGAGACAGTGACCATTGAAGGAAAAGCCGGGCACTGGCTTCGAATCAATAAACAAGGTATTTTCATGCCTGAATATATTGACTCGCTTGGCGACGATTTTACTTTTGAATTTGATTTGCTCTGCGATAACCCTGGAAAAATATGGGCCTTGTATACAAGCATTGTAACGCTCGCAGACCACGGCCGCCCTGAAGGTTGGAACACGGGGGACAGCCGTTTTACATTTACCGTGGCGCCGCAGGCTGACGGCGCCGGCTCAGCGATGGAAAGAAGAATAGATGGTGTTGGTGGAGCGGGTGGTTCTACAAACACCAAAAAATTCACGGATGGAACAAAGCCCGTTCATGTGGCAATATGGCGGCAAAAAGAACGAGCACGCGTTTATTTCGATGAAGAAAAAGCATGGGATTTACCGAAAGCCATGTCAAAAGACGCAAAGTACAATGCCATTGTCTATTGGTTGCAAGGGCCGGGTGATGGCGCGAGCTATTATATGAGTAATCTCCGACTTGCAGTTGGTGCACCCGATACGCGCAAAAAAATTCTCGAGCAAAATAAATGGGTCACACACGGAATCCTATTTGACGTGAACAGCGCCACCATTAAACCTGAGTCCTATGGCACTTTAAAAGAAATGGCAGCTGTTCTGAAAGAGTACACAGATCTAAAAGTAAAGATTGTAGGCCACACAGATGCAGATGGAAAAGACGCCGATAATCTCGATTTGTCTAAGCGTAGGGCCGCTTCGGTGAAAGAAACATTAGCGAAAGACTTTGGAATCGAGGAAAGCCGAATGGAGACCGACGGCAAAGGTGAAAGTGAGCCGATTGATAAGAACGATACACCTGCGGGAAAGGCAAATAACAGGAGAGTCGAGTTTATAAAAATTTAAGGAAAAAATTAGTGATGAGGCGCTATCTTACTTTGTTCCTGCTGCCTACTGATTCAAACTGCCTCTAGGCAAATTCGCTCAATAGCGCAACTGCAGTATCCAGCCGTGGAACTCTTTATTTTCTTATCTTGAAATGATGGAATTGGCCTAAAATAGAAATTGATCCCAGATAGGCTTAACCCTCTTCAGACCTCAAGTGAAGTAACGGCTTACCAGGATGCCGGATACATTTTACCATGAAAAGAATTCTGGGTAAATTTAAGTAGGCGACGAAAGCGTTTGGCAGAGACTAATGACCAAACACCGGCTCAGCTTCCCTGGCCGACACATCCAATAATTCAACTTTTGTGGTATTGACTGGCTTTAGAAATCGTCTTAATTTTTCTAAAAATTTGTTTATGAGAAAGTCAATCTTTTTCACCCTGGTAATACTGCCCTC
>JGI24806J26614_1000227_pt1 | contig 14848 bp, 14 predicted proteins | sample Kansoi200umMDA_FD_26614 | JGI IMG/M metagenome (IMG submission 26614)
AGGCAGGGATAATTAATAATGATCGGCGGCAAATATTCGTGATTAACTAACGATCCAGGTTAATATCAAATGATCAAGATTCCGGTAATGAATGATTAGTTCCTGCTTTGTTTTCGCAAAATGACCAATGATCGTTTTGTCGTTTTCGTCAATGCCTTCCAGTTGGATATGCTTTCGAAAATCGACGCCGCCATCCCCAAACCATTTATAAACTGATTCTTTTGCGCTCCACAGGAGGGTAGTTGGAAGCGGCCCCATAAACCTCGGATTGCGGGCTGCAAGCGAAAAGATCAGTTCCTCATTTGGCGTTAGGAATTTATGCTTTATTTTCTCAGTTTTTTCGCTGATAATTTCAATATCAACCCCCACCCGCTCATTGCTGCTCACAATGGCGGCCGCATAATCTCCGCAATGCGAAATGGAGAAATGATATTGTTCGTTTCGTAAATAAGGTTTTCTGGTGTCGGCGATGCGAATCAGGTCATAAGGAAAACCGGGACAAAGGAACTGCAATAGAAACCGGCCTGCCAAATGCTGCAACCGTTTGAGCGGATGAGTCACTTCACTCCGCAGAGGTACGTTGCTAAGAAAGAATTCTTCCGTTTCTTCGATCTTCCAGATCCCCAACCTTGTGGATTCGTTAATTTGATGTTGAAAAAAAACCGGCACGAATACAATTTAAGATTTAAAATTGCAGACTTTTAGTCATTGGGAAAAGTGCGATTGGGAAATTTTGAAATTAATTTCTCAATTCCCCAATTCCAAAATTCCAAAATTGAAATGATTTTATCCGACAAAAGAATTCTTGAAGAAATAGAGAAAGGTACAATTAAGATCGCTCCCTATGATCGTGAATGTCTCGGCAGTAATTCCTACGATGTGCATTTGGGCAAATGGCTGGCTACTTACAATGAGCACATACTGGACGCAAAGAAACACAACCTGATCAATTATTTTGAAATTCCAGGCGAAGGGTTTGTGCTATACCCGCATATATTTTATTTGGGCGTTACGCAGGAGTATACGGAAACGCATGCACACGTGCCATTCCTGGAAGGTAAATCTTCAACCGGTCGTTTGGGCATCGACATACACGCTACTGCGGGCAAAGGGGATGTTGGCTTTTGCGGTCACTGGACCCTGGAAATTTCGGTCAAGCAACCGGTGAAGGTCTATAAGGGCATGCCCATCGGACAGCTTATTTACTTTTTAGTCGAAGGCGAGACCGAAATAAAATACAACGAGAAGAAAGGAGCTAAATACAGCGGCCAACCTGATAAGCCCATTGAAAGTATGATGTGGAAGAACGAATTCTGACCGCTGATTACATTGATTGTCTCGATTGAAATGATAATTATGCAACCGGAATAGACCAGGGTACGGTTCCGTCATTTGATCTGTCGCCAATGGATCTGTGACCCGTGCATTGGGGAGTATTGCAACACAAAAAAGTACAAGGTTCTTAATACTGGATCTTTGGATTCATTATTATTTCACCTTTTGAAAATCGAGGTCGTGAAAATCGTAACTAAAATCGGTCAAAGGAGAAATAGCTCTCATTTTTATTCCTGATGCTTTTCCTTCTTCATCAAGACTGAAGTTTACAAAAGCGTCCGCATCCATGCTCCTGTCTTTCCATTTTACAACAAATGTGTTGCCCTTGTAATGGAAGAGTTCACCGGTGAGTTTGGGAGATCGTTTTGAATCGAACCACGCTTTTCCATCTTTTACTGAGATATTGATGTCACCTAACCACGCATCCCTGTAGGTACCGGTAAATAAATTGATATCTGCTTTTTCATTTGTTGACCGCTGCGCCCTGTCTATTTCTCTCCAGACGGAATCCACCAGGTGATTAGCTGTCGCCAATTGATTTGTCCTCCTGGTCGAATATTCGGCGACTCTGTCTGTTCCTTTAATCCCAAAATAGCCGTCTTTTATTTGGTTTGTGATCGAAACAAAGGCGCCTCCTTCCTGCTGATTGGTCAGTACAATGATACCCAAATTTAATTCCGGGATCATAGTTATCTGCGTTACCATTCCTTCCAGGCCTCCTGTATGTGTTATTTGCTTAAATCCTTTTACATCGCTCAGGAAAAATCCAAGTCCATACGCTGCGAAATGAGTGTTATACGGGCCGGGGTCATTCACCCTGACGATCGTTTGCGGAGAGGTCATTTCGTTATACACATTTTCCGAAAACAAACTTTTGGAAAGGCCATCACCATACTTCCCTTTATTCAACCATAATTGCACCCATTTACACAGGTCGCTGATATTTGAATTGATGCCACCGGCTGAGTGACCTACTTTCATGGAGCTTCTTGCAATCACCTGTACTTTTCCATCTACCGGGGCATGACCATCGATCACGTCATTCTTATCAGGAAGTCGGTGGAAAGAAGTGGCCGTCTTTGTCATACCCAGTGGATCAATGATCTTTTCCTGCACAAAGTCATCCCAGCTTTTTCCCGATACACGGGCTACCACTTCACCGGCGACGATATACAGGTTGTTGTCATAATCATATTTTGTCCGAAAGCCTGAAACCTGTTTGAGAAAACGAAGATTGTAGATAATATCTTTTAAAACAAAGTCGCTTGAATCAGGAAAGAACATCAGGTCACCTGCTCCAAGACCAAGACCGCTTCGGTGGGTCAGCAGGTCACGGATCGTGAATTCTTCGGTAACATAAGGACTGTATAATTTAAATTCGGGAATGTAATCCCTCACTTTGTCGTCCCATTTGATCTTTCCTTCATCCATCAATATACCTAAGGCGGCGGCCGTAAATGCCTTGCTGTTTGAAGCAATGCCAAACAAAGTATTCTCATCCATTTTTTGCCGGGTATTCAGTGAACGCACGCCATATCCTTTTTCATGAATTATTTTTCCGTCTTTGATCACAGCGACGGCAATGCCGGGGACATTAAAAGCCTTCATGGATCGTTCTACGAGGCTGTCTATTTGTTTACCGGATAATGGCTGACCGTGAAGGAGTCCATTGAATAAAAAAATTAAAACAACGAGGTTAAGTTTTCTCATAGCAGAAATTTTGATGAAAATAAGATTTGCAGTTTTTTGAATCGTCAGAATGACACACCCGCTACAGATTAAAAATATGTATATCCGGGTATATCCCTTTCAATTTATTTGTCACTAATGATCGGTGACATGCGTTCGGAGATTTCTCAACGCAAAAAAGAACCAGTTTCTTAGTACCCGATTTTTCAAGATTCTTTATAAATTGCTGGATGTCGAATTTTGAAAGGATATTGGAGTTATAAGCCTTCTTAAAAACATCGGTCAACTCTTCCCTTTTTCTTCTTTGAATTTTGTGTTCCTGGTCAAACTTATCCTGGAGCTTTATTATTTCAGTTGTTGGAGCTAATGCGGTTTCATGCAAATACCTGATAGAAAGATCTGCCAGTTTATCCTGGAGTCGCTGACTATTGGCAAATGCATACTGTGAACCTCTTACTGCCCTTCGAAACCGAATGTCACAAAAGGTATCAATACCATGGTCGGTCAGTTTCTGGAAAAATTCCTTCTCCGATAACCCATAAACGCCGATGGTATAGATGTCAGGAAGTGTCATTTTACTAACGTTGATCTTTAATGCGCCTTTTGAAGCTGCAAAAAAGAAAGCTTTGGATAGTGTTGAATGGAGTGACGTGATCTTCCGTGATACAACGAATTTTTTCAAATTCATTTTTAAATTCACGATGGAGGCGTTCTTCAGAGTATTGTTTTACGAAGAGACCGCTGCATTTCTTTGGCCCGTTTTCTGAAAATGTGCCAATGATCAAATAACCTTTTACGCATCTTTTTGCGATGTCTGCATATTTCGCCACTTGTTCGCCAGTCGTCAGAAAATGAAATGTGGCCCGGTCATGCCAAAGGTCAAAATCAGTAGCCGGTTCAAATTCAGTAACATCACTGACTATCCATTTTACCTTCTGAGATCTGTTGCTTAATCGTTTTTTTGCTCTTTCAATGGCGTTGGCCGAGATGTCGAGCACAGTAATATCAATGAAGCCCTCATTAAGCAAATAATCGACAAGTTTACTATCACCGCCTCCTACATCAATGATCTTTGCGGTCTTTGATAAGTTAAACGAATGTATAAATTCAAGAGATGTTTTTGGCACCTCTTGTGTCCAACTTAATTCATTCGCTTGTTTGACCAGGTATACCTTTTCCCAATGTTCTTTTGTTGATTCCATTACTCGGTCCTTAAAGACTTAACCGGATTGGCTGTTCCTGCTTTAAAACATTGAATGGCTATCATCGAAAATGCCGTGATAAAAATAAACAGGCATACGAAAAGGTATGGAACTATGTCCTGGTTTACCCTGTATGCATAACTCTGCAACCACTTATTGGTGATGACATATGTCAACGGCCAGGCGATCATATTTGCCAGTAAGATCAGCACTGCATAGTCTTTGATAAAAAGCGCAATGATATTTTTTACATCGGCACCCAGCACTTTTCGTACAGCTATTTCCTTTGTACGTTTAGTTAGTGTAAAGGCAACAACACCAAATATTCCAAGAAAAACAATGATAAGATTCAAAATGGTCGCAATATTCGCTGCTTTTTTTAGTTGCAACTCAGATCTGTAAAGTGACTGGAATTTTTCGTCCATGAATGTATATTGAAACGGTGTTCCGGGCGATACATCGCGCCATTTGTTCCTGATTCGTGCCACCGTTTCTACAATGTTGCTTGTGCTCAATTTTAATGAGAGGTACCTGTAAGCCCTCGCGTCTTTTACGTGAAAAAAGGCGAGCGCCTCAACCTGGTTTTGCAGGCTGGAATAATTAAAATCTTTCATTACCCCTGCAACAGTAAGCATCGCTCCGGATGAAGGCACCCTTATCTGTCGATTTATAGCGGAACTGACCGTGAACCCCAATGCTTTTACAGCTGATTCGTTCAACACGATTTGATTGGGGATATAGCCACCGGATTGTGCAAAACAAGAGCCACTCAATACCTTTAAACCAAATGTGGTAGCATAATTTTCATCCGCTCCGCACGAAGTGATAAGTACGGTTCTGCCATCACCGTTTACGGGTTGCATGTCAACACTGCCCGGGGGCTTACGGTCAGGTATTTCAAACGAAAGTGATGCATCTTTCACGGAGGGTAGCTGTAACAAGGCATTTTTGATATTGATCATCCTGCTGACCCCAACCGAATCCCACTGCTTTGGAAAGGCTGAGATGACCAGCAGTTGTTCCTTGTTATATCCAATATCTTTTGAAAACACGTAGCTTACCTGGCGCGAAACCGTCAGTGCGCAAATGAATACGATGATGGCTAAAGTAAATTGAACGGTCAGCATGCTTTTGCGCAGAAACAATCCTCCCTTGGCAGAGTCAATTTTTCCCTTCACAGCATTGATAACTCTTGAAGAACTCATGACAAATGCGGGATAAACGCCGGCTATAAAGCCGGTAACAAAAACCAACGCAAATAAGAAGAGAATAGCGCTGGTGCTAAAACGAAAAACGGATGCAAGTTTTGTATTCAATACCAGGTCAAAAACAGGTCTGAGCAATTGGTAGGCTATTAATGATATGATGGCTGCGATCATCGTTAAGATGATAGCTTCCGCAATAAACTGAACGACGAGTTGCTTTTTTGCTCCGCCAAACACTTTACGTAGGCCGATCTCTTTAAGGCGGTAAGACGAGGTGCCGATATTGATATTTACAAAATTGATAACAGCCATCAGCAAGATGAATACGGCTGCTAATGAAAGGATCACGGTCATTTTACGGGCGGCGCCTCCATGATCTTTTATATAATAATCCCTTACCGGTGCCAGTTCAACGGTTAGATTCTTCTGAATATTTTCAGGAGTGTACTTTGCTAATAGTTGCCTCAACGGCGCTTCCAGGTCTTTTGCTGATTTACCAGGCTGTAATTCGATCATCCCAATTTCATAGGCAGCGTTCCAATATTGAGCCGGGTCACCGCCGGCATAATAGCGATTACCTTCAGTAGGAACAAATACACTGTATGTATCACCGATCAGGTTTGTGACAGAGTTATACGGGATATCTTTTAGAACCGCCGAGACCTTGTAATCCTGCTTTTCGCCATTTTGCGTCGTGAGGATGCTGATAACCTTATTGATCACATTTTTTTTACCAAACAGCTTCATCGCCATCGTCTCAGTGATCACCGCAGAGTTATTGTCTGTGAAGGGGCGTTGCCTGTTTCCATAAAGGATGGAGAATCCATACATAGAAATGAAACCCGTATCACCAATGGCAATATCTTCCTTGAAATACTTATCATCCGCCGAAACAACGTTGGTGACAGGATTGTACCGGTAATAATTAGCAGCTAATGATGGATACTCTTCTTTTAGTGTTTTGGGAAGGGGACCAAATGTTGTGATATCGAGTCCCATTTCCTTGACCTTCCAGTTACTTTTGACGATATACTGGTTGTTTACATTCCTGAGAGATGCATTGATATTATATTGGCCAAGCACATAGATGCCAATGACCAATGCGAACGTAATACCGATCGCCAGGCAGAGGATATTTATTGCGGAAAAAAACTTATGTCTTAGGAGGTGTCTCACCGCAATGGTGAAGTAGTTCTTTAGCATGAAAAGCGATTTCAGTAAAGTAAGATTGAGTTGCAGAGATAAAGCTAGTTAAAATTTGTCTTGCGGGCCACCTTGTCACAATACAAACCACCCCAGCATAATTTTTTTGGTAAAAGATTTGGGTAACTCTTGAGTTACTGATAGATTTGTGTAACTCTAAGGTTACATGTTATAACTGATCGAAGGACGGCTAACGAACATAAAAGGAATTGCTCAACTTATAAATGCTGCAAAACATGGAACAACCAGTGCTTGATGCTTTCCAGGTAATTGCTGATCCAAGTCGCCGGCACATGTTAAAGTTGCTGTCGAAGGATAGTTTAACGATCAACAGCCTGGCCGAAAATTTTGACATGAGCCGCCCCGCAGTGTCAAAGCACATCAAAATATTGTATTCCGCGGGTTTCATTTCCATTACAGATATTGGAAGAGAGCGATATTGTACACTAAAACAGGATGGTTTTAATGAATTACAGGACTGGATTAATTACTTCGATAAATTCTGGACATCGAAATTGAAAAAACTGGAAATGATCTTAAATAACAAATCAAATAAGAACGAGTAAGTACCATAGTGTAAAATCACCATAAATATAATTCCGTAACAAGCCCTTAACGCGATGAGCGACATTAATCGTAGTAGGAAAACGTAGATTGTGTTTCAAGATGTTGCCCGGCATTTGGGCCGTTGGTAAATTTTAGGTCACCTGTTTTTACGGTCGTTCGTCCCTTACTGTCATAGCTATAGCTATATCCAATTTCGTAGTTGATGCCATCCCCGGTTCGAATAGCGTGACGGGGATTGTTGATCTGGAATCTTAAGCCAGGCATCAGTATCAGCTCATGCCCGTTGGTATGAAGCAATGAGAAACCGTCTGCATTCACTTTATCGTCATAATCTTCAAACTTGTCAATGTAAGTAGCTTCAGTCTGAGATCCCACAGAATAGTTGTGCGTTTTTATCTCCATTACATTGCCGTCAGGATAATAACTGAAGGTCACGGTTTGTTCCTGGTAAAAGCCAACATTGCCATCAGCAATATCCCAGTCTACCTGTTTCAACTGATGAGCTGAAGAAAAACTAAGAATGCAGTGGCGAAATACAACGCCGTTTTTATCTTTTATCTTAAGTGCAAGGAGATCTCCATTCATGTATTCGTAATCCAGCCTGACCTTATTTAACGGGTCAGCGATATTTTGCATTGATGCAATATTCTTACCACTATAATCAACATCGTAAATTCTTAGACCCCCCTGGAAACCTGCGATGGTAATATTTCCCGTGTCATTGTATTCGAAATGATAATACGGAGAAGGTAGCGTTCTTACATTGATGTCTTTCAACTTCACCAGGGGTAAGGGAGCAGGTATATCGGGTTGGTGAACAGGACTCTTATGGCAGGAGCTGCCGATCATTGCAATCACCACGCTCAATGTTAATAACTGTCTTGCTTTCATAACGGTATTTGGTCATTAAGAATCGCAAGATAAAGGAGGAAGGATGCTTGCTATTGTTCAAGCGGTTGAAATGGATTATTTGCGCGGTGAATTGGCCTTTCGGGAATGTTTATTCAGTGGGTAACAAAACCGGCTTAATACAGTTGTCCAGTTTTTTATCAAACATTTCATATGCCCTTGCTCCATCTTTTAACGGAAAGTGGTGGGTAATGATATCTTCTATTGCATACCGTTGTGGTACTTCTTCACGTAAAAGTTTTTCCGAATAAAACCGCGCCGGACAACGGCCGCTTTTGTAAATAAGATTTTTATCATAAGCCTCACCAGGAGAGAAGGAAAAATTTTTTGCAGTGTGCACTCCAACTGACGAAATAATGCCGCCGGGGCGAATAAGATCGATCGCCAGTTTCAATGATTTATCACTGCCCACCACTTCCATCACTGCATCGGCACCTCGCCCGCTGGTATTGTTTAAAATTTCATCTTTAACATCGGTCAGTGATGCATTTAATGGAGTAGCTCCATACTTTTCCGCGAGCGCTAATCTTTCCGGGATCACATCGACTGCAAAGAGTTTTTCAGCGCCCAGGTGTCTTGCAGCCAGTATTGTCATCAGGCCCACTGGTCCACAGCCGATCACAACATAAATGCTACCTGGTTTTATCTCCGCATTTTCTGCACAGAAATAGCCCGTCGAAAAAACATCACCCAGCAACAATCCTTTCTTTTCATTGAGATCATTACTCAGCGGCAAGAGTGTACTATCTGCCATCGGCACACGTACGTAAGCGGCTTGTGCTCCATGAAGACCCTGCCCATTTTGCACCCAGCCGAATAAATGCCCTTTTTCGCAACGACAAGTAAGACCGATACGACAATAAAAACATTCACCGCAGGACGTGGTAAAGGGACTTAGAACTCTCGATCCTTTTTTAAATTTTAATACATCGCTGCCCGTTTCTTCCACAATCCCGGTAAACTCATGACCCATCACCGTTCCATGATCGAGACCTGTCTCTCGGCCGTGATATACGTGCAGGTCAGACCCACAAATTCCTGCCATTGTGATCCTGACGATCGCATCGGCCGGATGAAGCAGCCCTGGATCTTTGACAGCACGATAATTAATAATTTCTTTACCGCCGAATGTTAGCGCCTGCATAATGTGAATGTAGGAGTTTTATTAAAAGGCGCAAGACAGAGGGTTCGTGATTTAAGGTTTGAGGTTCGAAGTTTAAGTTTCAGGGTTCGTAGTCTTAGCTCACCCTGCGCGCAGTGCGCACACATTTTTGAGCCATGGAGAGTGTGGTAAACGCGAAGCTGGATCGATTATGTTGTGAAGATCCCTGTTTAGCTTTTGTTTCCCGCAGTTAATTTATTCGAGGGCTAAAATAATGCGTGATAAACAAGGTTCATCAGCATGGAGATCAATACCCCTGCAACAGCACCGCAAACTGGCCAGATAACATACAAATACAGAGGCTTCATCCACCAATTTATTTCGGTAACGTTTGGTTCTGTTGCGGGCACAACTTTCAACATGTGATATGTACGGGCGGCAGGTTTTGGCGGAACGCTTTCGATCTGAGAAGCAAGATCAGCAACATTGAAACCATCGTTGATTGCAGGCATGACTGCGAGAGCGGGTATCTTTTTTTCAATCATTTGCTCGGCTTCTTCAAAGCTACGGGCGGAAGCCACATCGGGGTTCAACTTGGTGAAGACTTTCTTTGATTTGTCAGGCCAGAGAATAATGTTCTTTTTTACCAGTGTTTCCTTAGCCATTTCGGACAGTCCAATTGATATTCGACCACGAAAGGCATCCCTGCTCCATTTTATCGGTTGAGCCGATAACTTATGCTCCTGGAAAACTAACTCGCAGGCAGTTTTTAACTCGGGGGTCATACCATTGATTTATAGAAAAAGGTCTGTTCAACAGAGATACAGGATGGAGTTCGTAGAATATTAACGAAGGATTTTTGCGACTCCCAATTTACGAAAAGATTTTGATTGTGCAAGGCCACCTCTGCGATTGGAGTCGGGGAAATTCAACGGTGGCGATTGTCAACGGGACCCGGCAATCCCATCCGCGGCTTTACTGTAACTTAAAATGAAATGCCGCCTGAATATTCCATCCGCCCTTTTTGCCAGGAATGTAGATTGGCTCAATACTAATAGCATTCTCATTAAGGGGACGAAGGACCTTTAACCCGACACCATAGAAGAATCCCATATTCATATCGAGACCACCAACAACGTCAGTATAAATCGAAAGTTGATAGGGTATTCTTATTATCCTGTATCCGATTTTGTTGTACATCCTGCCAGTCATTGCCGTATCACCTTCAGCGTGGTGCTTATCCTTGTACGTTTGAGAAGGAAAGAACATGTCAAGACCAACGTGAATGCTGAAATTGGATTCATCGCCCGTCTTGCCGTATTCGAGCCCAACCCCATTCATTCCCTTATAGTAATTGTAGTGAATTCCCAAAGTTGTCTTGAAGTCACAATCACAACTTGATTGAGAGTGGCTGGTACAGAAAATGGCCATTACGGCAAGGGTTAGTAGGAGGTTTTTCATTTGACCCAGGATTTACAGGTTAAACGAATTATTGGGCATTTTTAGTGCCCGGCGGTCACTTTCACAGGTAGCTTAATTGCAAATCGTCCATGAGTTTCAATAAAGCAAATCGCTTTCCAAAACTCATCTTTATTTTTTAGTGATAAAATCCCGAACAGATCACTCCGTTAAAACTTTAGGTGTCTACAGAGGGCACTCGGTAAAGATGCCAGATAAAGAAGCTTACAGCACGGGACCATTGAGTGCTGTGTTTTCCGAAGTTAAGTCAACAGATCATCGGAGTTATTATAAATTATCCACCAGTGTGCGTATCTCGGGCCGCTGAGCTTGTCGAAGCGGACGAAGCAAGTGCGAAAGTTCATGGGACACATTTAAGGGGAGATTTCATCACTCTCGTAATTTCATTCCTTGAACTGTTTTTCAGATTGCTTCGACCCCACATGATGACCGGTAGCACGGCCATCAGCAAGGTAAAAGAGTAAATAGATCATCACCTGTAAATATGTTTTTTCTTGCACCAGTTATCAAAGTCAGTTTGGATCTGTGTGGCGTTCATTCCGGTCACATCTGTGATCAAGTCATCCGTTGTCCGAATGTGTAAAAGGGTCAGATCTTCCGCTTCATGACCCGGTGATGTGTCTTTAAAGGAGCGATTGCGAAATGCTTTCATCGTTTTCGTTAATAGATGCCTATCCATTAGATAGCTAACGAACCCATAACTCAACGATTGATTGAAACTCGCTTTGATCATCTTGTCCCCGGGCTTGCCACTGAACTCCTGCCAATTATAATTGATCACTTCCTTTATTGATGGAATCCTTACTTCTTCGCCTGCGTAGTGAGCTATTTCAGATCTTCCGGCACTCACTCCGTAGTAAAGAAGAGCGATCCTGTAGTTTGAATTTGTAAGATTTGTGGTTACTGTATCGCCTGTCAGAGTCGAAGACTCGAAATAACATGCTGTGCCCTCATCCAGCCAGGCTGGAATGTCACCTATAAAAGAACGTATCATCAGGTGGAAAAGTTCATGTTTCATTGCTCCCAGCCACGCTGTACTTGCAATGCCCAGCATCACAAGATCTATGCTTGAAGCATAACCAAATGTTGATTTGGGTACAGGTATTTTATGAACCTGTTCGGCAACGTCATTAAAATTACTCCTGCTGGTGCAATAAAAAATCGTGATCAGGCGGTTTGATTCTTTCAGATCAAACATTCGGCTGTAGTAGGAATAATATTTTTCTAATTCATCCACCTGGCTCGTGATGGCGCTGGCATTATCCGGATAGAATACAAGAAAATGCGTCGTCGTATCAGCTTTCATAGCGGATCGGGCAACAAGATCCTGGTAGTAAAGGAGGGCTTCTTTTTTCTGTTGCTGGGTAAATTTTCTCTTTTGTGTATCAAAGGTTAGGTGTTCAAAATCCAATTCTGTAACGGTATCGGTGAGACTTGGAATCCCCATCTTAGATTCGATTCCTGCCCGGTTTCCCTCAAAACCCTCGGCACTCATTTCTCGCAGAAAGCCGAGCAATGCGCTGACCGATTGAGGCGCAGAATGAGTGGATGCACAACTTTGCTTTAACTGTATAAGCTCCGTTCTTTTTTTTGTTGTAAGACTGTTATACGAATTAAGAATGTGGTCGAACCATTCACCGGAAACCGATGGTTTGTTTAGTTGACAGTAGCCATAGGCCAGGCAGTAATCCATGAAGGCATTTTTATAATACTCCTTTTCACGCAGGGCACATACTTTATTTACCAATTCTTTGAACTTGCCGTCATTGAGTAGAGCAAACAACTCGTCCTCAGTTTGACCCTGGGCGAAAAAATATCCTGAAAGCCACAAAGTGCAGAAAGAGAAAATAATTAGTTTTTTCATCGTCACTTATTTTGGTGGATGTTGAATGATTACGGTTGTGTCGCCGCCTTTCGCTCCGGTGTTTTCATTTCTCATATATTCATTCAGCCCGTCCTGGGATCCCTTTCCGGAGAAAAAAGGAGCTACCAGATATTCGCGGGTTAGATAGATTCCTGAATCGCTGACATTGATCCTGTCATTTATCTTAAGGGCAATGCTTATGAGCACTGCTCCCACAATGCCGAAAACGACACCGGGGGAATTAGTGACCAGCGAAAATTTCCATCCTTCACCCTTAGAGGCGTTACTATCAATCTGTTCTTTTAATTTCAGAAGAACAAAAAGAGAACCCACTATCACCATGATGATACCCGTAAAAAAGCCGAGATACTGCTTGAATGAACGGCTTACCAGTGAATAATGTCCCTGCCGGTATCGCTCGTTGAGACCTTCTTCCTCCAGTTGCGCCAGTGCCAGGAATTGATTATAGGCTTCACTTAGAGTGTCTTTGCCTTGCATGCGCCCTATCATTTCCTTTATTGTTTGCGACTTACCTTCTTCGATCTTTGAATTGATGTCGCGTAACTGGAGCATGGATACGACAATGAACAGGATAAGAAACAGAACAGGTATCACAATGACAAACGGAACAATCTTGACATAAAGTCTTTGAAATTGCTCATCCGCGTTAATTGAAGGAGTGGTGGAAGTGTCGGGTTTGGTTTGTTCGTCGCCCATACGTGGTTTTTTAAATATTTGGAGGTAGATTGGCCTATCTATATAGTCGTTATATCGTACACACAAGTAAACGGAAAGACTTGTTTACAAGCATTCTTAAATGAGCTACAAAAGCCGCAGACTAAATCGTAACCTAACCAGGCAAGAAATCAATAGGGGGAATCTATTATTAAGGTAAGAAGTGCTCGTGAAATTTTCAAATTGAAAAATTGAAAATAAGGAATATACCGTCAGCCCGACACGGCCGGTCACAGAATTACAGAAACATAGAAAACCTCTGAGCTTCAGTGGTTCAATGGCATTTACAGTGAGTCAAAACAAAAAATGCATTTCTAACCTTTGAAATACCGTTTGGAACAGGAAAGAGCTTTAATCCATTGCACCACTGGTAGGTCGGCCAAATTCATTATCATCCAAATGGTTTTATTTCAGGGTTACGACCACCGGAACATGATCACTGTATTGGGTCCACTTTGTAAAATCACCGACTTCAACTGAATGAAGATTTTCCGCAAGATCCCGCGACAGGAAACAATAGTCGATATGATAAGGTTTGTCCTTATGCCGGTACATGTATAAGGTGGGGTGTTCTTCTTGTCCCTGGACTTGCTTGTTGTGTAAATGATAAGAGCTGTAAATTTTTCTTTCTTCCAGGAATTTTACAACGTTTGAATGATTGCCTTCGCGGTATTGCCTGTCCCAAATAGTGTTGCTATTAAAATCACCCATCAGCATTGTCGGTTTCTTTTTTAGGTGTGTTTCATAATGATGAATTGCCTTCCACACCTGCTCAACATATGTACCATCCGGATCGTCGGGGTTAAATGCCCAGATAGCATAAAGGGTAAATTGATAATGTGTGTTTTTCACAGAGATCGGCACGATCATTCTTAATGCGGGATTATGCGTCCGTATTAACCTGAGTTTAGTATTACCGTAAGAAAATATACCAAGGCCTTTGTTCAGATTTTTACCAAACCATAAAGTGCTGGTCGGCCTTTTTGTTGCAATTGGAAATTTCAGTTTGTCAATACACTCACATTCCGGCACGACGACGATATCAGGATCAAGAGTTAAAATATGTTCAGCCTTTTTTCTAAACGCCATATTACCGTTCCAGGCAACGATTCTCATTTTTATTGTTTTGCTATCATTGATGAGAAAGCTGTCGGCTTTTTTCCAGCAACAGCTTTTTAATCAGTTATATGCTAGTATGCTTAAGACGAATACCCCAAATCAGCCAAAATATCCAGGTTACCGTAGTGACTGCTGCAATGACAAGAGGAAACCAAATTGCCAATATTGCAAACACAGAATAAAGTACAAACGCAAAAAACCCGAATTGACCGTTCCTGCGAATTTGCAAGGTTGCCTTTTCACTCTTCCCTAGATGATCTTTGAGTGCTGCTTGTGTTATTAAGATCCAGCCAATTGCCTGCAGCGCCATCGTAGCATCATAAAGAACGACGGCTGGTGCCGCATGATCGGTCAAAATATGTTCACCTACTAACGAAGAAGGAAAAGGCATGAAGACGACCGTCAGAAGTAAAAAGCCATTTGCGTAAATAAATAATGA
>JGI24806J26614_1000228_pt1 | contig 14826 bp, 14 predicted proteins | sample Kansoi200umMDA_FD_26614 | JGI IMG/M metagenome (IMG submission 26614)
TAAGTTTATTTAAATAATAATATAATTTATAATTATCATAACAACTATTTTTAATAATTTTCTGATCTATGTAATCGATTTTTTTTCTTAATCTCCAAAAATACTCACTTTGTAAATCAATAAATTGTCTACAAACTAATAAACATTTTATTATTTCATTTAAATTAGAGTAAAACAAAGTCCCAAATATACAATCAATATTCATTATAAATATAATTATCATTAAACTAGTACAAATAATATTCATTATATTAACTATTCAATTTTATTCCATAATCATAATTTAGTAAATTTAATACCAAATTATGAAAAATTAATAAACAAACTAAATTTAATACCATTTAATACCAATAATATTAATACCCAATCTACACAACTTTTCATGAGCAATAATATGAACAATACATTTATCATTACAAATTGCCTCAATATCTTTGATTATATTAGTTTCCTTGTCTGATACAATAATTTCTCTTAATTCATTATATTTCAAACAATGACTAATTTCATCAACACCAAAAACTAATTTATCATCGGCAATCATTAGCATATCATTTACTTTCTCAATAATATTATCAGATTTTGTATCATCAGATATATCAATCAAATTCCTAATATCATCTAATGTTTCATGAACTACACTATCATTTAAATCACCTGTTTTTAATAATTGATGTTTATCATTAAAATATTGCTTGACTAATTCATTTTTTGCTAATAAATTTTTCTTACTACTTGGTCCAGCAATAACTAATTTTTCAATAACATATTTGGTATTATTATCACATAAAAATGATTTTACAACTAATTCACCCAACTTTTTGATATAAGCTTCAGTCCTCTCATCATGTAACCTTGCAAATCTAACTGAACTTTGACCACCTTTTTTATGTTTGTTTGGTAAATCCACTTGATTACTTAATATTTTTTTATTTTCTATATGGTTACCAGTTTTTGTAATTAAATAAAATGAATACATTTTGCCAGTTACAAAAACTACTCCATAATATTTTGGATTGCAATACATTTCTAATATGGGATCCAAGTGGAATTTTTTATCACATTTATAAATAGTTTGACCAATTTTTCTAGGCGGTTCAAAGAGAACAGAACCAGAAGAATTGATTGCGCTAAACATACGACTTTGATTCTATAACATTTCCGGCACATAATACTAATCCATTTTCAGGAGCTAATGAATTTTTACAACTTTTCAGTTTATATAATGCACTTTTAATAGCGTAATTTGTATCCTTCCTTACTTGTTTTGATTGGACATTGGAAACTTTTGATAATTCGCTGGTGAGGAAATTGGCGGTCAGTCACAAAGATGATCCACCTTGTATGTATAAAGTGACTAAGCTTGTTCCGTGACTTTGTGCTCTTACTTCTGTTAGGTCAATTAGTGTGTTTAAATCCATATCTATAATATATTAGTGTATTATTTTATTTTTTATATTATTTTCGAAAATCAATTTTTTTTGATTCTAATTTATGGAAATTGAAAAAATTGATTTAATAAATTCTTAATACTCCCATAAACCAAAACCATAATAAATCCTATTTATTAAGACAAAATGGTATCTCTTAAAATGATTTCTGCAGTAGCTGATGGTTTACATACTATTTTGTTACTTTTACTATCTTTTACAACTTGTATCAGTGCAATAATTGCAACAACTACTATATGCAATTTCCCTAATAATACAAATACTGAATTTTGTTCAAATTTCTTGTCATTTACTTTGATTCATCTTTTTGCCACTCTTGAGACTTATAGTATTTTTTGGAGATTAAGAAAAAAAATCGATTACATAGATCAGAAAATTATTAAAAATAGTTGTTATGATAATTATAAATTATATTATTATTTAAATAAACTTAGAAATAAATTTATTTTGGGATTAACATTGAAAGATTTGTGTAAGAAATATAGTGTGTATTCTAGTCAAACAATACAATCATTCATTGAATATAAATTATTTTTAGATTCATCATTATACAATTTCTATATGGAAAATTCATTCTCATCAATTGACGGAGAATTACAACATCTCCCAACAATAATTGGATTATTACAAAATTTAAATTATCTTATGTTGCATAATAAATTACAATCATTACCTACAGAAATTGGCTTGTTAATAAATTTGCAAGTAATTAATTTATATTATAATGAATTGGAATTACTACCAACAGAAATTGGTAAATTAATAAATTTACAAGTTATGACTATACATAACAATAAATTACAATCATTACCAACAGAAATAGGAAAAATTAAAAATTTACAAAGTATTTGGGCACATAATAATGAATTACAATTGTTACCAACAGAAATTGGCTTGTTACAAAATTTAGACCATATGTGTTTTTATAATAATAATTTACAAATCATTCCAACAGAAATTGGACTATTGTGTAATTTATGGTGTATTAATTTGCGAGGTAATAAATTGCAAACTATTCCAACAGAAATTGGACAATTATTAAAATTAAGAGAACTTATTTTGAGTTGTAATAAATTGGAAATAATTCCATCAGAAATAAAAAAATTAAAAGTAAAAATTTTTTTTGAATAAAATTGAATAGTTAAGATAATAGACAAATTATAAATATAGTCTAATGATAATTATAATTTCAATGAATACTGATTGTATATTTGGTTCTTTATGTTATTATAAATTAAATGGTGTAATCAAATGTTTATTAGTTTGCAAACAATTTATTTGCTTTGATAATGAATATTTTTGGAAATTAAGAAAAGAAATTAACTACAAAGATCAAAAAATTATTAAAAATAAATATTATGATGATTACCAATTATATTATTATTTAAATAAAATTAAAAAAGGATTATACACAAAATTATCATTATATTATTTATATATGGAAAATATAATAATGACTGAATCAGACGAATTAAAATCACTACCAACAGAAATTGGAAAATTAATTAATTTGCGAGAACTTTATTTGGATGATAACAGTATACAATTATTGCCAACAGAATTTGGCCAATTATTAAATTTACAATATTTTAGTTTGATTTATAACAAATTAAACTCACTACCAACAGAAATAGGACAATTATTAAATTTACAATATCTTTATTTAAGTTGTAACCACTTGAAAATTATTCCAATAGAAATTTGCAATTTAATAAATTTACAATATCTTAGTTTAGATCACAATAAACTGGAAAAAATCCCAACACAGATAGGTCAACTGATAAATTTAATAGACATTAATTTATGTGATAATAAATTACAATCAATACCAACACAAATAGCTCAATTAATAAATTTAAAATATATTCATATAAATTTCACTCAAATAAAATTAATTACAGTTAAAATAGAAAATGCTGATATTAATTTATACAAATCATATATTTGAATTATAATTCAAATAAAATTGAATATTTAATATAATAGATAATTATTGTAAATAATACTTTGATAATTGCAGCCATATGAATAATGATTGTATATTTGGTTCTTTATGTTACTATAAATTAAATTGTGTAATAAAATGTTTTTTAGTTTGTAAGCAATTTATTAGTTTAGAAACTGAATATTTTTGGAAAATAAGAAAAAAAGTGGATTATGTTGATTATAGAGTTATTAAGAGTGGGTATTATAATGATTATAAATTATATTTTGAATTGAATAAAATTATAAATATTTTGGATGTAAAAGAACCATTATATGATTTATATATTGGAAAACAATTATGTATGTTCCATCATAAATTACAAAAAATCCCAACAGAAATAGGAAAATTAGTAAATTTAAGTTATTTAAATTTTTATGATAATCAAATAAAAGTAATTCCAACTGAAATAGGAAATTTGTTTAATTTACAAACTATTATTATGAGTAGTAATCAACTAAAAATAATCCCAACAGAAATATGCAATTTAATAAATTTAAATTTGTTTGAATTAAACAAAAATAACTTACAATCAATACCAACGGAAATAGGAAAATTAATTAATTTAACTGAATTTTGGATAGATCATAATAAATTACAAAAAATCCCAACAGAAATAGGAAAATTAATAAACTTAATATATCTATCATTTTCTTACAATCAAATAAAATCAATTCCAACAGAAATAGGAGAACTACTAAATTTAAAAATATTTTATTTACATATGAATCATTTACAATCAATTCCAACAGAAATCGGAAAATTACTTAATTTAAAAGATTTTTCATTGCGTAATAATCAATTACAAACAATCCCGTCACAATTATCTGCATTATCAAAGTTACGTACAATTCACTTAAATTTTACTCAATTAAATATAATATCAATAAAACTAAATCAATGTGATATTAAATTGTATAAACAAATAGGTTTTTAACATATAACTAAAATCACATTTTTGCTCTACCTGATGATCCCAAACCCTTATCACCTCTTGTACCTTCTGATAACTCTTTAACAATAAAAAGCTTCATAGGTTCAAAACTTGGAGCACAGACTTGCACCAATCTAATTCCAGAAGCTACATAAAAACCTTTATCACTTAAATTATCAACCATACAATACAAATTACCTCTAAATCCAGCATCAATAAGACCAACACCATTACATAGTCTCAAATTAGTTAATGCTAAAGAAGATCTTGCAATCAATAAATAAGAAACATTTTCTTTAGTTTCACTATTTAGCATTTCCAATGACACACCTAAATTTATTTTAAAACTTCTTGCATGTGCTGGTACGTAAACAGTTTCGGCAGTAAATAAATCTATACCACTATCTCCATCATAAGCGTGTCTATGATCATCATAATATTTGTGCGCAATATCTTTATTAATTTTGATTTTTAATATGTATTTCATTATTGAAATATATATTTGAATATAATAAATAAAGCAACAATAATTGTAAAAATCAATTTTTTATTTTTATTAATTAATTAATTAATTAATTAATTTTTACAATATATCAGAATTTATTTTATGATATACTAATAATCTACATATTCTGGCTTTATCTTTTAAAGGATTATTTTTGATATACAATCTTTGTAATGATAATTGCCATATTTCTGATGGTAATTTATGTATTCTATTCTGGCTTATTGAAAAATGTTCTAATTTTGTCAATCTACCTATTTCAGTTGGTAGTAATTGCAATCTATTGAAACATAGAGTCAGCTTAGTTAGATTAATTAAATTGCCAATTTCGGTTGGTATTATTAATAAATTATTATTTTCAAAATCAATCCTTTCTAAATTTAATAATAGTCCTATTTCAGTTGGTATAGCAATCAGACGTTTTGTTAGAAAAGTATAATATGAATTTGAAAAATTATCATTAAAAAATTTTAAATTTATTAATATTTTTATTTCTTTAGGTATAAATCCGCCAGATATAACACTTTTAATTGAACTATAATTATTTATGGTATATATCCTGTATAGTGATAAACCAGAGTACAAACTAATTTTTATTTTATTTAAACAATAATATAATTTATAATTATCTCCATATAAATTATCAATAATTTTTTTACATTTATAATCAATTTTTTTCCTTATTCTCCAAAAATACTCATTATTAATACCATTAATTTGTTTACATATTAATATACATTTTATTAAACAATTAATTTTACAATAAAGTGAAATCATAAATAATGAATCATTGTTCATTTTATTAATCTTGATATTTTATTAATAATATAGATGCAAAATAAATATCATTCAATTTTTTCTAATAATCTCATTTACTCCAAACTTCATAAAAAAACTCATAACATGGACCCCAACCACCAGCCATTTTTAAAACCCTTTTAAATCCCTTTTTAACAAAAATACTATCAACATACAATTTATGCTGTATATCAGTATAATCATTTTCCATAATCATTAAATTTATATTATTCAAAATATCCTCATTATCTTTTAAAATATAATATAATGCTCCTTCACAATCAATAATCAAAGTATCAAAAGTAATATTATATTTTGTCTCTAAATCTTCAAAAGTAATTGTATCGACAATAGTATATCCATCTATTACAATATCACTTGGAATAGTATTCCAATCTTTTTGAATTAATTTTTTATATGAAAGTGCAGATGCTTCTATATTAAATGTGAAATTATTGATATTTCTATTATGAGATAATTGTTCCACTATATTTTTATCTGTTTCTAAAGTGACTAAATTTTTATCATCAATTAATAAAGATGCAATTACCAAACTATTTCTACCAATATTGCCACCAATTTCCAACACTTTTTCATTACCTTTAATAAATCCCATACTTAATAACTGTTCGGGATATTCCTGTGTAAAATTACCATAATCTAATAATAATTTATTATGCAGTCTACTAAGTTTACTAACTGGACTTTCAGTATTTACCTCTAAACCTGATTTTTTATAGGAATCAATATAATCTGATATATTGAGAAATGATAAATCAATTATAAGGGTTTCAAAATGTTGATATATTTTATCTATTTTATTATCCTCAAAATCCATCTTAATATAGATATTTTTTAATATACCAACTAATGGATCACCAAATATATCTGATCTGGATTTTTCAGAAGTTGGTATTGTTAAAACATTATTTTGAACACATTTTTGCAAAGCAATAGTCGTGACATCTAAATAGTATAATTTTGTACCGTAAAATATTTGTAGCATCATAATTATAATTATTATTAAATGTTTAAGTAAATTCATTTTATTATTTACTCCAAACTTCATAAAAAAAATCATAACAAGGTCCCCAACCACCAGCTACATTTAAAACCCTCTTAAATCCCTTTTTAACAAAAACACTATCAACATACAATTTATGCTGTATATTATTATAATCATTTTCCATAATCATTAAATTAATATTATCCAAAATATTTTCATTATCCTTTAAAACATGATAGAAAGCTCCTTCGCAATCAATAATCATAGTATCAAAAGTAATATTATATTTTGCTTCTAATTCTTCAAAAGTAATTGTATCAACAACAGTATAACCTTCCATTAGAAAAGTACATGGAATAGTATTCCAACCCTTTTGTATTAATTTTTTATATGAGAGAGCTTTGGGTTCAATATTGAATGTTAAATTATTGATATTTTTATTATGAGATAATTGTTCTACTATATTTTTATCTGTTTCTAATGTGACTAAATTTCTATCATCATTTAATAATGAAGCAATTATCAAACTATTTCTACCAATATTACCACCAATTTCTAATACTTTTTCATTACCTTTAATAAATGACATTGCTAATAATTGTTCAGGATATTCATCAACAAAAGTACCATAATCTAATTTCAATTTACTATGTAAACCACTTAATTTCGAAACTTGATTAGTATTATTTTGATCTAAACATAATTCTCGGTATTGTTTTACATATTGTGGTATATCAAGAAATGACAAGTTTATTGCAATAACTTCAAAATTATCATAAATTTTATCAATCAAGTTATCTTCAAAATCCATCTTAACATAAATATATTTTGTATTTGCACTTATAGGATTTCCAAATATATTTATTCTATATTGATCAGCTGTTGGGATACATAACATATTATTTTTGATGCATTTTTCTAAAGCAGTAACTGTGACATCTAAATAGCATTGTTTAGTACCAAAAAATATTTGTAACATTATAATCGTATATTATATTTAAACTTTTAAACTTTTAAGTGTGATATATATATATATATTAATTATAAAAAAAATGAAATAACTACTCTATGTATCATTTATTAAATAATTATAATATTAAAAATGAAAATTATTAACATTATAATTTCATTATTTGTGATTTTATTAAATACAATAATTTTCCATCAATATATCAACCAAATATATTATCAACCATATGAAAAATTATTTAACAATCAAAGTCATAATTATATTGCTTTTGATTTTGAAAATAATATACCAGATACTATAATATGTGGTGAAGTCAATTTACTAGAATGTTTCAAACAAATCAACTTACATTTAACTAAATATAATTTTGCCAACAATAGTGATGATCATAAAATAATAATAAAATCAATATCAAACAATGATATAACAACACCGAATTTTGATAAATTATTAATTTTAAATATAATTTTATTGATTATTATTACATTATACATAATAAATATCAAAATTTTACAAATTAAAAATATAAATCAGTACAATATAATAATAACCACTTTATATATTACTACTATAATTATATTGGAATCTCTAATTTATTATTATATTTATGATATTAGTATAATTACTAATTTTAGATTTAAAAATGGGGCAAGAATATATGGTGTTGATTATTTACTTAATAAAATAACAGATTATATTCCATGTAATGGTATTGATTGTTTTCAAATAATAGATATAAAATTTGAACTTCAAAATAATTTTACAAATAAATCAACTGAAAAAGTAGAATGGATTGTTATTGATAATATTGAACAATATGATATTAATATTAATATAAATATTTTATCATTGTTTCCGTTAATTAATATAGTATCATTAATTAATATCATTTACCTATTTCATTATAAAAATAATAGACGGAATAATTATCAAAAAATATTATAAATAATAATTTGTGAATGTTGGATTTGTATTTAGGAATTCAACAACTTTTTTAGAATCACCAACTTGGACAAAATCAACAGCCAAAAAATTAGGAAATTTATGAATAATTTTATATGCATTGATCATTCTTTGCATTATATGAGTGAATGAATTGTATTTTTTATAAGGATGTAATGATGCTTTTTTAAAATGATTGAATATATATATATTACCATTTGTTTTAAAGAATTTGTCTCCATCTTCATTATCACTCCAATCATTTTCTATAATTACATCATCATCATAAATTACTTGATCATAAATATTTCTACTCATAATTACTAATCGTGTATTATTGGCTATCATATCACTAATTTTATTCCACTTATTATTTAATAATTGAATTCTTGATGGATTATATAACATTTTATCCATATCATTTTTCTTTAAAAGTCTCATTATTTCATTGCCACCTGTTGTATTTAGATAACTTTCTATTATTAATGTTACTATTTCATTTGGGTTATTATCTAACCACTTTTTAATATCAATTAATAATTTTTCAAATGTATCAATTTTTGACCATTTTTGTATTCTTGATAAATGTATTCCACCATGTAACATATATATTTGATTATTATGCCACCATAAATCTATCATTAAAGCACGAACACCATAATCTAATTGATCTTCTATTGATAATGATTGTTGATTGTATACCCAATTATATGTTGATGAAGCGAATGAATTGTGGGTTGTTAGCCAGCATACTTGATTAAAATTTTTATTTATGTTGATTGCTTTGCAGTTATTGTATAATAATATTATTAATAGTAGCATAGTAGTTATGTAATTATTAAATTATTAAATTATTAAGGATAATGCTTATGATTATATATTCAATTTTTTTGGGTTGTAGTATGATTCAATTATATTTTCATTTAACTGAATAATAATCTTTTTATAAAGTTGTTGCACAATATCATTAAATAATATTATGATAATTCAACTAGATGGTATTAATAATATGAATTTATGATATTACCGGGGTCCCGAGCAAATTGGCTCGGTTTAAAAATTTTTATATGATATATATTATTAATAAAATCCGAATTATTCAAAAAAAGTTGTATTATAAACATAAAAATTTTATACTAAAAAATATCAAATTATAAAACATCTATCTAAACTCGAAACAAATTAATAAAGTTTTGATTATTTGAATTATAATATATATTTAATAATTTATAATATTATTAAATATACTTAAAACTTATTTTATATATAAACTATAAAATAATGGAGATTGGGAAAGCTTCAACTAAAAGCAAACCCATAGAAAATAAAAGTGACAGAACTGTTATTAAAACAAGAATGGAATATATTATTAAAAATATAGAAACAACACAAAAATTAAATACCATAATAAATAATACTAATTCTATTATTAATATTGCTCAACTATTTATGAGATCATTTATTTTATATAATATTGAACAAAAAATACAATGGAAAGGAATTAATGAAGATTTTATTAGAATGAGTTTTGCTGCTATAAGTTGCACTATAAATGATGATCAAGAAAATGATAAACCAGAAAATGATGAATCAGAAAATGATGAACCAGAAAATGATGAACCAGAAAATGATAAACCGGAAAATAAAAATAATAAACGGAAAGGAAGAAAGTTTAATGATGATAAACAAGAACAATTAGCTATATTAAACAATTTTTTTGATAAATTTAGTTCGGATACTGGAATAAAAAGAATTAATATTTCTAATATTTCATTTATACTTTCGCAATCATGTAAACAAATTAATATTTCTATAATTAATAATATAAAATATCATTATGATAAACATCTTTGGAAGTATATTAAGGCAAGTTTTATTGATGAATATAATACTATTAAAGAAACTAAAAATAGAAAATTAAAAGAATATTATTCTGAATTAAATAAAGTTAAAGAAGATATATATAATAATACAGAGAATTGCGATATTAAATATCATGAATGGATTAAAAATAATAGAACTAATATTATTCCCAATACATATTCAAAAAAAAAATTTGATAGTGATATTGTAAATAATACATTTGAATATTTAAAATGTATGCATTTTATGACAAGTTTTGTACAAACAAAAGAAATAAAAAGCTATCAAATATTTCCTATTATGACTTCTTCTTATAATAATTATATTAAAATTAATACATCTGCATTAATAGATATTTTTTATGATCAATATAAAGAAATAGATAATGAATATATATGTCCTGATAATTGCGAAACATGTAAAGGAAATCATAGTTGTATTGGTTATAAAGCTAAAACATATTATATACCAAAATCTGGAGATGAACAATTTCAAAATTTTGTATGGAATAAGGTATTTAATTTAAAAAACAAAAATGGTGTTTATAAGTATAAAAGAAAAGGATTCACCTTTAATTATGAAATGGAGACAGATGGGTTTGGCGTTTCATTAAATATGATTAATAATAATAAACTTGAAGAGAAAAGATTAAAAAAGAAAAATTTTAGAATTGCTAGACAAGAAACAGCAAAAAATAAAAAAAATTTAAGTGATGCTGAATATAAAGCTTTTATAAAAGATAAAAATGAAAAGAAAAAAATTAAGGAAGAAAATGATAGATTACTAAAAAAAGAAAATAGTGCTAAGAAAAAGGAGGAATATAAAAATAAAACTGAAAATGAAAAAGAGAAAGAAAAAAATGAAATGAATGAAAAGGCAAAATTTCCATATATCGAAAGAATTTTAACAACAAAAACAAAAAGAAAAGAGTTCGAAAAATTATATGAAAATGGTCAATTAGTATTAATTGATCCAGGAAAAAGAAGTTTATTGTATATGAAAGCAAGTAATAATATTATTCATAAACCAGAACACAAATATAGTTTTAATAATTTTGGTGTATCAATATGGAAACAAAATAGTACTGGTAAAGAACATAAAATTATGAATTATACTAATGGTACTAGACTTATGGCATTAAAAAGAAAAAAATATAGTAAACAAATTGAGGAATGGAAGTTGCAACTTAATTCAGTTCCAGAAAATGCGAATGAATGGGATAAGAAAAGTTTAAAGGATATTGAGAGAGAATTATCCGGTTTAAATAGTAAAAGTTGTAACTATAATGATTTTATTAAATATATTATAAAAAGAATGGAATATCTTAAAAAAATCAAAAATCAATATAATACAGATTTATTACATAAATTGCGTTGGTATTCTTATCTTAATAAGGTGCATCATGAAAATATGTTAATGAAACATATTAAAAATGAGTTTGGTGATAATATAACTATTATTATTGGTGATTGGAGTAATAAGGGTAAAGTCAATTTTATGTCAACTTCAAATATTGGTTTAAAAAGAAAATTAGTGGAACATTTTAAGGTTTATTTGATCAATGAATATAATACGTCTAAAATTCATTATGAACATCGCAAATCATGTGAAAATATGGAAGTAAAAATAAAGGTAAATAAAACAAATAATAGAAGGTATAGAAAACCTAGAAAACATAAGAAAGGTAGAAAAAAACATAAATATTATTCTAAAAAAAAAAAATACAGAGAATGTAATATGTGAAAATAATGAGAATATTAACAATCCTAATGATATAGTTGAAGTTAAAAAATCTTTGCACGCAGTACTAACATATAAAATTGTAAATGAAGTATCAGGCAAAATAACTTTATCTGGCTGTATTAATCGGGATAAAAATAGTGTTTTAAATATGGAGGCAATAACTAAATCTTTAATAGAAAATGGTAAACGGCCCGCTGAATTTAAACGCTCAACTGTACGGAAGATCCCTGATAAAGTTATTAATAAAATTAATAATGAGTCAATGGCTAACTCTTCCGACGACACACTTACCGGAATAATCAATAAATCAAAAAATAAATCGACTAAATTATCAAGATCAAAAAATAATAAATCATCGAAGACAATTTCAAGCAAATTAATATCTAAATCTAGAATTTCAAAAAAATAATCACAAGAATCGAATTTAATTGGTCCCGTAATATTTATTTATTCAAAATATTATATCTTTATAAGATATTTAAACTGAGCCAATTTGCTCGGGACCCTGGTATATAACAGCTTGACAATATATATATGTGTTTTAGATGATATTTGTTTATTGTGAAAAATAATTAGTAAATATATATGAACAAATAAAATTTATTTTTTCGTATAAGCTTCATTAGGAATAAACATATATAGGGAATCATCTTCAATTGTATATCCTTTACCTTTTTGTTCTTTTATAATACTTTTATTAACTTTTTGAATTTCACCATCACATTCTTTTATTACTTGTTTTAATAGTTTTAAACTAATTTCATACACTTCTTTATATTTTCTATATTTTGCAAGTTTAATTTTTGATTTAACACAAGCTTCTACTTGGTCTATATTTTCTGTTTCATATTGAAATAATAACTTAATATCATTTGCCAACCCAGAATTATATGAATCAAATCTCGTTCTTTGATTTATAGTTTTTCCTAATTTATAAAGAGTTAAATCAGTATTTAAAACCTGGAATACATATATAATTTTTTTATCAGAATTAATTTTAGGTTTTTGGTTATTTTCCAATTGTTTTATTTTTCTGTCCATACCATCAATAATATAATTTTTATATTTATATAAAATGAATTCTAAATCTAAAAAATATTGTTGTACTTTGGGTCCCATTTTTGAATTTGTTGATAAACATATTTTTTTTGCAGCTTCCGGAGTAAGAGTTATAACTTGAAAATTATGGCCACCGCTACCATTTGTTACTTTTTTTGTTTCTATTTTATAGTCTATATTTTTTCTATAGCTTCTTTTTATTGTATCGTTAAAATCTCTTCTATTATTTATATCTAACCATTCTCTTAAAATTTCACTATCAATTAAAAAATCATAATATCTTTCAATATAATCTTCTTTTATAATATCATAAAAATCATCCAGAAATTTCCTATCAATGAAACTATATTTATCAAGAAATTCTTTAAAATCCATTATATAATATAAGGATATTATTTAATTTTGAATGTTATTTGAAAATAATATATTATATTATTATTATTTAAATTAGTCGTTCCTTTTTGTCAGGGATACCGGTCTCAAGCAAAGTTCCTTTTTGATCACTGTCTATATAACAAACTAACTATTTACGATAATAATATGAAATAAAAACCATCAATAAAACAAACAACTAACAACAATCAATAATATGACCAATAATCCTCTTAATATTCTCCCCACTAGAATCAACATCAAATTCCTTAAACTCAATATTATTCTGCTTCAATAAATGCTTCAATATAACATCAATCTCCTTAGATTCCTCTTCTGTCTGTAATCTACCTTGCACCTCATATTCAAAACTACCTCTTTTCAAAAAAATATTAATATTATTAAATTCTCTATGGCTCTGTAATATAAATTTTTCTGTCTTATCAACATTTGATATATTATCTTTATTATAAACATTGTAATATAATCCCTGACATAAAGGGCCATCCGTAACTATAAAATCAACTTCTCCGTTCATTTGTTTCAATAATTTGTATTGATATTGTGTCACATAATATTGATTATTTAAAACATCAAAGTTTTTGGTCCATACTAAATGTTTTGCATATTCTTGTACATATTCAACTATATACTTATTTGGATGCATTTTTAGTTCAGCATAAATTAGAGCTGATAGTGTTGATTTTCCTATTCCTGGTCCTCCAATGAGATTGATTATGTATGTGGTTTTAGTCATATAGTGGAATATAATAAGAATAAATAATTATTATATATTAAAATCAATTTTTTGATTATGAAGTATGAATAATCAAAAAATAGTTTTTTAATGATGTATTGATGCATCTTTAATTTTTTAATTCTAGAAATACTCACTTGATTCACTTCTTTTTTTATTACAAGTTTCACAACCATGATCTTTTTTTTTCTCTGTCTTTTTAGCAAATACTATTTTGTTTGCTTTTGTTTTTTGATTCCTTCTATTTTTCCTTTGTTTCTTCCTGTCTTTCTTTTTTTGTTTTTTGATACTTTTTTCAGTTTCATGATACATAAGTTCAACCCATTTTCTAAGTTTTCTTCTACTATACAACCAATCATATTTAATGAAACGCCAAACCCATCTGTCTCCATTTCATAATTAAAGGTGAATCCTTTTCTTTTATACTTATAAACACCATTTT
>JGI24806J26614_1000229_pt1 | contig 14787 bp, 14 predicted proteins | sample Kansoi200umMDA_FD_26614 | JGI IMG/M metagenome (IMG submission 26614)
CCAGGAAGATGGTGATTCAAAATATGATGAGATAAATCAAAAAGAAGTTTTGCTTGAGGTAAAATATTTCAGTGTTGAATCTGTTGCCGTACCATGATCTGTATAGCTTGCCGTAAGTAAGAAAGCACCATTCTCAACGGGTAACGGAAAGGAGCCTTCAATGCCGATATAAAAATCGACGCCCGGAGCTGACGCATTTTGCATGATCCATTTCACAATGTTTTGAATTTGTTCATTGCTTAATTCAGGATGCGAAGGCATCTTTACATCTCCCCAAACACCTGAAGAACCTTCATGAATCCTCTTTCCGAGCAAAGCCATATCGGCTGCAACTGGTTTATACTTTTTATTGATATCGCTGAATGAAGGACCAATACCCTTACTGTTGAAACTGTGACAATTGAAACAGTTCGATGTTCTTATAGCCGCAAGACCGGGCGGATCATTTTGAACAGCTTTGCTAAGCTCTGCTGAAAGTTTCGATTCAACACTGAAATATTTTACCTCAAGCAAAACTTCTTTTTGATTTATCTCATCATATTTTGAATCACCATCTTCCTGGTCAGAAACCGTTACAGAATAATGTACCTGCGCACCTGGCGCAAATGTGTTGTTGTTTGCAGGAGAAATGATCTTTACTGTGGGCGCATGATCCTCCTGCGGTGTTTGATTTTTTTTGAAAGGCGTTGCAGAATTCATCGCAGAAAAAAGAAGAGGTATAAACGATACACAAACGAAAACAAATACTGGTGTTTTTGCCATAACATATTTTGTTGCTGGTGATCACGCTTTATTTATTTCTGCTGCCACTCTTTGTGCAGAACGAATGCAAGATTCCATTCCCCTGCTCAGGTTATCTGCATAGGTTCCGGCAAAATATATTCGTCCTTCGGGCATCATTATCTGTGGCCAGAATTTAGGCATTTCCCCTACTGGAAATGGCTCCATTTCACATACAGGAGCATATTTATCTTTTGACCAATCTTTGGTAATTGCCTGCTCTATTGTATCATGTTTGCCGGGATAAACTTCTCTAAAAGCTGCTAATACTCTTTGCGCTGAAACACCGCTGGGACCATATGCTTTTAAAATGATCCGGCTCGACTCAACCTCATTTGTTTCCATCCAGATAGATGAAATATCAGGATGTTCAAATTCCATGTTGATACTTTTAAAACCATCATCGAGCCAGAATTTTGTACTGCATTCAAAAACAAAAAACGGGTGGGAAGAATAAGAAAGATTATCTACCACATATTGTTTTTCCGGTGACAAAGCTGGCGTAACAGGAATATTTTTAAATACGGGAAGTGTAATGCAGTTAACAAGATAGTCAGCAGTCATATGTGTTTCTTCATCACGCCCAAATGGTCTATAAGAGACAGTTACGCCGTTTGCGTCTTGTTTTATTGCAGTGATAAGATGATTAAGTCTTAGTCTTCCACCAAGATGTTTTGCAAATGCGATCGGCAATTGTTCGTTGCCGTCTTTTAAATGAAATGTTTCACCTTCTGAAAGTGGTATGCCACGAAATTGCATGATCGCCAGTCTCCATAATGAATAAAGCGCAGAAACATTTTTTCCTCCAAGAAAACGAAGAGCAGCCTCTGAAGCACCTTCTTTTTTATAAAGATCACTCACAGGAATTTTATCGAGATCATCATAACCTACTCCAAATGGTTGATAAGGATCTTTAAATTTTGAGAGATATGAATTGAGATACAATGATCGTAACTCATACCATGGATGTTGCGATAAGAATTGTGTTTCCTTTTCATTTAATCCAAACTGCTTTAGTGTAGCAGGATCAGCAAGCATTTTACGGGTATAAAATTTTCCATCGATCATTTTTAATGCATCGTTGTCAACTGTTACTTCAGAACCCTCTGCGTTCGGATATGGAATTACAGAAAGATTAAATTCGTGGCAGTAGTCAAAAAATTTTTCGTAGCCCGGCTTTGTAATATGATCCGCACCAAAATCCGCATATAGTCCATCCGATAAGCCATCACGACCTGTAAACACATGACCACCGTATCTTCCGCTTGCTTCAAGTATAGTTACATCATGACCTGCTTTCATTAACTCGTAACCACAACATAAACCTGTAATACCCGCACCAGCAACCACAACCTTTTTCTTTGCAGGAGAAAGTTTTCCAGGTTCATGTCCAAAATTTTCTTTCTGTGCTGGCAAAATATTTGATGCGATTGAAGTGCCGAGTCCCGTGATGATGGTGTTTTTGATAAATGTTCTTCTTGTAAGATCACTCATGCGATTACTGTTGGTTTTACACGCAAAAATATTTGGCTAAAAGTTTTTTGAAAAGATGTTGTGCAAGAAAATGAAAAATTTCTGCACTTAAGCAATGAAGGGTGAACTAAATAAAGAAATATATATTGATGAGTGGTTGTTCTGATGCTTTTAGTTAGGGTTCAAGGAAGTACTCTGATTTTCTTGCAGTCAGGGCGCCGAAGTAAAAGTACCCCTCCTTGTAAGTCATGGAACAACGAGGAGGCTCTTCAAAAGACTTGAAATCACTTCAGAAAAACATTTATCAGCGAAAGAAAAAGTACAGAAAAGTTCCTATTGTTCCGCGTACACTTTCAGCGTTACTTGTACATTATCACTTAATGAAAAGCTGTTGCCGCCTACTCCAAAATCCTTCCTGTTAAGTGGGAACGTTCCCTCAAACCTGTAACCCGAAACAGCCGGTGTCACTGAAAAAGGAAAGCTAATCTGTTTTGTCACTCCTTTTATAGTAAGATTACCGGTAACGTTTGTTGCAGTAACATTGGTGCTCTTAAAATTTATAGTGGTATATTTTGAGGCATCAAACCATTTTGTTTCCTGCAGATCCTTGTCACGCATATCAATGCCGGTATTGATCGTATTCACATCAACGTTCACATCGAAAGAAGAGTTAGAAGGATTTGCTGCATCCCATTTTATACTTCCTTTCAATCCCTGGAATTCGCCCTTTGTACTGATGCCAAAGTTTTTTATGGTGAAAGTCACGGAATCGGATTTATCAACAGGTCTAAATTCCGATAAGGTGAATGAAAAAAACACAGGTACCAGGAGAAGCAAATATCTTTTCATATAGGTTCTTTTTTATTAACGAATTAATTGGATGATACTTAATCATTAAAAAAGTAAACAAAAATATATGGCAGAAAATGCAGGATTTGTTTAAATAAGACGAATAAAGAAAATATTGCGACGAACAAGGAGATGTAAGACCTGAGTAATATCCCGCGCTGACGAGACCTACTTTGTTCATTGGCCCAATCCGATTATTACCGGAGGTACCGGCCTGGTGAAATCATTATTACTTGCGTTATTATGTGTACTTATAACTGGGAAACTCAGCAAGGCAGGTGTGCGGCTCAAATTGTAGATCTTAAGTTTTATGATTGCTAATTCAGGAACCGGAAATATGCGATCATTTCAGACACTATTTTCACCCACACTTTAACTGTTGATGTTTTGTCGAAATAAATGATAATATTTACGCTTTATCTAAAGCATTTAATGCAACTATTTATTCGCCCAGTAATCTATGACTGTTACTTTATCAAGATAAGGTTTTAGAATATTACCAAATGCTTTATGTGCGGGGTGAACAAGGTAAGCATCCCTGTCTTTTTCGCTGGCAAAGGTCAAAAAGAAACAATGTGTTAATCCCTGGTTTAATTTTTCAGGACTGTTGTTAATGCCCCACTCAAAATCTTTAATAAGATTTATTTTACCAGGTAATTCTTTAAAAGCATCAATAACAGTTTGGATACCTTTGGCGTCAACACTGTCTTTAAACTTAAACAACACCACGTGCCTTAATAAAGATTGACCTGCTAAATCCCTACTCTCAATATTTATTTGAGCATTCAACATTAAAGCAGAACTGAAAAATGAAAGTAATAAACAAGACAGAATTTTTTTCATGCTAATTATTTTTAAAATGTTACCCAATAATTGTAGTTCATTTATATTGATCAAATGTCTTACAAAATTCTTATTCCGAACACTATTCTAATGTTTCGCAAAGCCTGTCCATTTTGCAAAGAATTTGGAATTTATAATAGAAGTACTTTTCAGTAAATATGATATCATTATTTGTTTTTCACACCTGCCTGCCAAATGCCATTCACCGAAGCGGCCTCTTATCTGGTTTTCAAATCATTTTAAAGGAAGCTGGTAACAACAGGGGCTGGTTCGATATGAAATCGAAACTTTAATATAAATGTGGCGAAGTTGTAAACGGTTGTAAACTTCGCCGAGCTCGGGAGTATGACTATTTGATTTAGCAAAAGCTTTATCGTGATATAACCATCTGCTTTGTACCCACTTTTTTATCGTCCACATATAATGTGTAAGCATAAACGCCAGTAGCAAGGGAAGCAGCATCAAGAGTCAGTTGCGAAGTATCTATAGGAACAAGTAAGGTTTTAATTATTTTACCCGAGCCTGTTTGAGTAATTACAATGCATGCAGAATTGGCTTTTGTGGGTATGCTGAAAGAAATAACCGTGCTTTTGGTAAAAGGATTAGGATAATTTTGACCTAATGTGGCTTTGCTGCGCGAAACAGCGGCAGTAGGTTTTATGTTTTGATTTACCAATTGCTTTAATTCTTCAAGTTCACTTTTCAGTTGTGTGTTTTCCTGCTCGAGTTCCTGCATTCCCTTAATTAAAACAGGAATCAGTTCTGTATAGTTCAATGTTTTGAACTTAATGATTTCCGATTTTGTTTCTGTCTTCCCGGATTCCTGTTGTAATGCTGGTTCCGTCACTTGTGGCTGAGCCATGGCAGTTTCAAACTTTATGTCTGCTACCAGATCAGGCAATATCTTTTCTACATCCTGTGCAATTAATCCAAAATGACTGCCCTGCGGCAAGTTCATGAGCTTGTAATTACCATCCTGCCTGAATTCATATTGTTTGGGCTTTAGTTTGTTAATAATATCCATGGCACTGGTAAATTCACGAATATTTTGTTTTAGCTTTTGATCGGAAGTAGTGTAGCCACCAGTGGAAAAAACCTTTCCATTGAAATATCCTGCCCACCCACTGCCGCTGGTGCCATAAATGCCATACGAACTGCCAGAGACCCCAAAGCCAACAACGCCCCACCCATTTCCAACGCCACGAACGCCTTCCGAAAAAGAGCTATAGCCATAAACACCAGATAAAGTGCCAGTGCCATAAACGCCATATGAATCGCCATAGCCATAAACAGTTCCATTAAAATAACCGTTTTTCCATCGTTTCGAATCAGATCCGAGATTTTTTGTGCCGGTAGTACCGCCGGGTAATAAATTAACGTTTACGGCGGTAGGTGAAATAAGATTGGATAGCTGCCGGTTAGCCTGCGAATAGCAAATCATTATCATTGCCAGCATTGCTCCGACAAAAGAGAAAATTTGTTTCATAGTGTTGTATTTTAAATGTCAATAAATAATAATTAGGGTTTTTAAACGAAAAGTTTTTGTAAGGTGACCGGTAAGAGTTTTTATCCTGGAAGATGTTTTTTCAAAAAAGATATTGACTTAACAAAGAGAAGAAAAGCCAGCAGTTAATATTTCAAGTATAGTTCTATTTTTCGGAGAATTTACTATCGTTTTCAGAAGTACCTCTGATCACATAGTCAGCTTCGTATTTTAGAAACTTTTCAAACAGATCATTCAGGAACAAAATTACATAAAGTATTAGCCGTAAATGTTCAATTTTATACTTTTATCTTCAATTTAAATCCGTGAATATTTTCATTCTGCTTTGACCTGGATATCTTCAACTTCGGTTCGCTGCTCAGCTTTAGTAGTCAGCTTGGTATTATAAATTGGGGGCAACAGTAATAACAATAAACTTTTAACATCATGTACAATTATATAGAACCTTTTATCACAGCCGATAGTGTGCTTGAATTGTTTGATACCGTTAGATTACGTATGGCGACGCACGAAATTGATACTTCTTTAAAAACAAAGGGTTGTCAACCCAATAACATAAGAGCAGCATTAAAACAACTTGAAAAAGATGGTTATGTCCAAATAGACGAGCATATGATTGATTGGTATATTAGGACAGGCAATGGTGCAACATTTTATGACAAGGGCGGCTATAAAGTTTATTTTGAAAAATTAAACAAAGAAACAGAAGATAAAAAGGAAAGAGATAAGCTGTCTGATGAAAAACTTAAAGTTGATTTAGCTAATGCACAAAGAGTTTACAAAACGTATTTTTCAACAAGAGCAATGGCGATTATAGCTACCATAGTTTCGATAACTCTTCTACTTCTAAAATTAGCAGAAGTATTTGGCTGGATAAAGTCATCAAAACAATAATGCCCGCCAGATTCATTCTCTTCAAAAATTTTTTACACCAACTGTATGGCTGCCATAAGACAAAATGGAATTGCATATAAGGTCACAGGGAAAAATTCGTTTCATGCGATAGAGTAAAGACATGATTTAATTCCGTGGCCATAATTCTTACAGGCAGGTCGGTTTTTCTTGTCTTTATTTTTTATCATGCAATTAAGGCTGTTTTTACCCTTTTTTGTGAAAAGTTTTGTTAGTTCTTTTTTATTTTGTTTTTACATAGGTTGTGTTACATTTGTGCAGGTAACAGAACGTTTCGTACGTCTGACAGACGACATCGCGAGATGTAGCACTGATCCCCTGTTGCTAAGTAAGAAAAATCTTCGGCCGGTGTTAATTTGCACCGGCCTTCTTTTTAATATACATGGTTTTAAAAATCAGATTTGTACCTGAACTTTCATTACAAAGTGATAAGTTTTGTTTTTAATTGTCTTAATGAAAACCGCTCCCTTTTTCTTCTGGCGGTTATTAATATCGCGGTGATATATAGTAACAAATAATTATTAAGTCTAATTGGGAGAAGGTGATTAATCCTCCCACGGCACTAATTTCGATTTTACGGTTTTGAGTTTTTCAGTTTGAAGACATTAGAACATGAAAAACTTTTATTAAAAAGCATTAAGGGAATTTTTATCAATGTGGTTTTACCGAAAGACCTCCGCAGTAGGTCTTATGTATTTATTCACCAATTGTTTTAATTCTTCAAGTTCGCTTTTGAGTTGTGTATTTTCATGCGCCAGTTCCTGCATTCCCTTAATTAACACAGGAATGAGTTCTGTATAATTCAGCGCTTTAAACTCAATGATTTCCGATGTCGTTTCTATCTTCCCCGATTCCTGTGTTTGTGGTAATGCTGCTCCTGGTGGCTGAGCCATGGCGGTTTCAAATTTTGTGTCATTTATAAGGTCAGGTAATATTTTTTCAACATCCTGTGCAATTAATCCAAAATGACTGCCCTGTGGCAAGTTCATCAGTTTGTAAATACCGTCTTGCCTGAATTCATATTGTTTGGGTTTTAGTTTGTTGATGATATCCATAGCACTGGTAAAATCACGAATGTTTTGTTTTAGCTTTTGATCGGAAGTATAGTAGCCACCACTGGAATAAACCTTTCCATTGAAATATCCTGCCCATCCAGTGCTGCTGCTGCTATGGCCATAGATGCCAGCCGAACTGCCAGTACCATAAATGCCATAGGCACCGCCAAGGCCAAAAACGCCCGCTTGATCCCCCTCACCATAAACACCATACCAACCATTGTCTACAACGCCATATGAACCGCCATTGCCATAAACGCCATACGAACCCCCACTGCCAACAACGCCAGTTGAATTTCCCCCTTGCCCAATGGCATAAACGGCATACGTATTGCCATTAGCATAAACGCCATACGAATTGCCAACGCCATAGCAATAAACGGTGCCATTAAAATAACCGTTTTTCCACTGCTTGTCGTAAGATCCCAGGTTTTTTGTGCCGGTAGTACCACCGGGCAATAAATTAATGTTTACCGCGATAGGTGAAACTAAATTGAAAGCTTTGTGTTTGCCTGTGCATGGCAAACTGCTGTCACTGCAAGCATTGCGGTAATGAAAGAAAAAATCTATTCAATTTCTGTAAGCTTCAAAACATCAGGAAGCAGTTCTTCTTCAATCGTTAGTTCGGCAATAACTGCAAACAACTCAACACTCAGGTTATATCCGAACCCAAGCAAAGGACAATTTATAGTAGAGTTACATCTTGCAGAAAAAATAAATGNCAGTGCAAAGATCCAGTTGATTGATATGACAGGCAGAACAGTGCAAACAGAAAATGCAGACATCACCAGGGGTACATTACAAAAGACAATGAATATTTCATCCACCTTGCCAAAGGGAATTTATATGACAAGAATACTTGTAAATGATAGAGTGTACACTACGAAAGTGGTTTATGAAAAATAGAGTAGTTATCATTCATTAATAATTTCCATCAAACCCGGTTGTGCATACAGCCGGGTTTTTTGTTTTACAAGTGTAACTGCTGATACATCAAAGGGTTATGCTAGCGCTGAGGCAAGGCTCATAAAAATTTATTGAGTCGACCAATAACGGCGGGAAGTTATCTTATTGATTGTTTTTAAAATTTAATGCAAACTACTTATTCACCCAGTAATCTACCACCGTTACTTTATCAAGATAAGGTTTAAGAATATTACCAAATGCTTTATGCGCAGGGTGAACAAGATAAGCATCCCTGTTTTTTTCGCTGGCAAAGGTCAAAAAGAAACAATGTGTTAAACCCTGGTTTAATTTTTCAGGACTATTGTTGGTGCCCCACTCAAAATCTTTGATAAGATTTATTTTACCAGGTAATTCTTTAAAAGCGTCAATAACAGTTTGTACACCTTTCGCATCAGCGTTGTCTTTAAACTTAAACAACACCACGTGCCTTAATAAGGATTGACCTGCTGAATCCTTTCTCTCAATATTTGTTTGAGCATTCAATATTAAAGCAGAACCAAAATATGAAAGTAATAAACAAGACAGAATTTTTTTCATACTAATTATTTTTAAAAGATGCTACTAATAATTGTAAGTGCTTTTATATTGACCAATATCTTACAAAATTTTTATTCCCCATGTTGTGTCAAATGTTCCGCCGGGCATTTAGAATTTATAATAGAGCGCCCTTCAGTAAAATAATATCATTATTTAGAATCAGTGTTGTAACTCTTATTTGCATTAGATATAGAGCACAGCTTTTGTTTTACAATACCGTTCTCAGAACGGCTTTTTATCAGGGTTCTCGGATCATCCTAAAAAGACTGGGAACAACGGGAAGCATAAGAAAAATGAACAGTTACAGGGTAAAACTTGTTAACTTGAAATCACAACTTTAAAATTTGTAACCAATGAAGAAGCTATCCATCATTCAGGAAGATCCCTGGTTGAATCCGTACGTTCATGATGTTTATGAACGATTTCAACGTTATAAAAGAGCACGTAAAGAAATCGAGGATGTAGAAGGAAGCTTACTCAATTTTGCGAAAGGCCATTATTATTATGGCATTAACTTCGATAGCGGCAAAAATGGATGGACTTATAGGGAATGGGCGCCAAACGCCCACCAGCTATATCTGACAGGTGATTTTAACGAATGGAACAGGACCTCGCATAAACTGGAAAGAAACAAAAATGGAGACTGGGAAATATTCCTTCCTTATGAAGAATACAGGAGTTCTTTTGTACACGCAAGTAAAGTGAAAGTGCATGTACATGCCGGCAATGGTTCAATTGACAGAATCCCTGCCTACATTCGCAGAGTAATTCAGGATCCCCGCACGTATGATTTTTCGGGGCAACTATGGTTCCCGGGAGAACCTTTTGAATGGACAGACAACAATTTTAATTCTACAGAAAATTTTCAGCAACCCATCATTTACGAATGTCATGTTGGAATGGCGCAGGAATATGAAGGGGTTGGAACCTACAGAGAATTTGCTGAGGGCATATTACCAAGAATAAAAGAATTAGGATACAATGCCATTCAATTAATGGCGATCCAGGAACATCCATATTATGGATCGTTTGGATACCACGTTTCCAATTTTTTTGCCCCCACCTCGCGATTTGGAACTCCTGAAGATCTCAAATACCTCGTAAATAAAGCCCATAGCATGGGAATTACAGTGATCATGGACATAGTTCATTCTCACGCCGTAAAAAATTTTGCTGAAGGTCTGAATGAATTTGATGGTACAGATAGCCAGTATTTCCACAGGGGTGGAAGGGGCTATCACGAAGGGTGGGATTCAAAATTATTTGATTATAGAAGATGGGAAGTAAAAAAATTCCTTCTTTCCAACGTACGATACTGGCTGGAAGAATTTCACTTCGATGGTTACCGATTTGATGGTGTGACTTCCATCCTCTACTTTCACCATGGACATACCTCCTTTGACCACTATGATAAATATTTTTATGATGTGGATTGGGATGCAGTCACCTACCTGCAGTTAGCCAATGAAGTGATCCATCAATTTAAAATGAATTCCATCTCTATAGCAGAAGATGTAAGCGGAATGCCCGGATTGTGCAGAAGCCCCGAAGAGGGAGGACTTGGATTCGATTTCAGACTGGGTATGGGGATACCGGATTACTGGATTAAAATTTTAAAAGAAAAATCCGACGAGGAGTGGAATATATATGAAATGTGGGATGTGCTAAGCAACAGGCGTTACAAAGAAAAAACGATTGCTTATGCTGAATCGCACGACCAGGCACTCGTAGGTGATAAAACTCTTGCCTTCTGGCTAATGGATAAAGAAATGTATTTCCAAATGCATGTACAGGATGCCAACCTGATCATTGATCGCGGCATCGCCTTGCATAAAATGATTCGCCTCTTTACAATTAGTCTTGGTGGTGAAGGTTACCTGAATTTTATCGGTAATGAATTTGGGCACCCCGAATGGGTTGATTTTCCAAGAGAAGGAAATAACTGGAGTTATCATTATGCGAGAAGACAGTGGTCATTGGTGGATAACAAAGATCTTAAATATCAATACCTGGCTAACTGGGATAAAGCCATGATTAATACTATCAAAGAAAATAAAATTTTGTTTTCATCCAGTGCAAAACAAATCAACATGGATGCGCACAACAAAGTGATCATATTTGAGAGGAACAACCTGGTTTTCATTTTCAATTTCAGCATCGGTAATTCTATTTTCGGATATAAATTTTGGGTACCAGAAAAAGGAACATACAGAATTATACTTAATTCAGACAAAAAAGAATTCGCAGGATTTGACAGAGTGGATGACTCCATTGATTATCCAACAGATGAAAATCAAAATGTCAGCGTGTACCTAACAACCAGAACGGCTTTGGTGATGAAGAAAAAATAGAGGAAAAGTTTTTTGTCTCTGGGTTGAATTTTTTGAAATACCATTAAAGAAAGATGCACCTGAAATAAAAGATTTTGAAAGGTGATGGAAAAGTATTTACAGTTGCAAAAGGAGGCACTGATACCGAAACAATTTTACTGGGCAGTGGAAATGGTGATGGAGTTGCAAATCCCGGTAAGTCAATCAAAACTGTCTTTAAATACTTTATGTAATTTTTTCAGTCTCGACGGGGTCTCACAATAAGCATTGTGCGTAGCCTGTGGACCCCGGCGCATTAAGAATCGACAGTAAAATCTTTTAATATAGTTCATCGTAGTGCTGAGGCTCGTATTGAATTGTTTTATTCAGTTCATAAAATGAAGCACTACTATGTTCATAGTCCGCCAATCGCTTACGAGTTCCCATTTGCCTCGAACTGGATTAAGATGTATATACTCAATTCTTTGTAACAGGAATTGTCTTGTATAAATTGGTTTCGCGTCAAAACTATCTTCTTTATGTAATTGCCCTTTCTTTTTTTCTCTTTCACCTACGGCATCTTCTAATTGTTGTAATACTTTATTTCATTTAATCGTTTTAAACGATTTATGATCTCATAAGCACTAAACCTTTTTGCATTTGAGATCATTGAGTTCAAATTATAATTAGTAGTAGGAAAAAATAAAATTGCGTGAACATGGTTAGGCATAATTACATAAGCAGTTACTTTTATTTGAGACGTATTTTTTAAATAGTCGAACCCCGCCCGGATGACCGGTCGGACGGGCATTTGTAAACAAGATCGTAGCCATTTGTAAGAGAAAATAAATGAAGCCAATTATAACAGGTATAGGTGACGTAATAAAAAGTCAGCTCATTGCCATGCTGTGTACGAACAGGCATGTTATATATATATAGTAAGCTATTGCTGTAATTCAACGCCGCTGTGAAATGAAGTTGAAAACGTCGCCGGGTATGGTTTCGCAATCAAGTATGGGGGCTGACAAACAAACATACTTAGAAAAGATAAACTCGTTCATCTATCACAATAACATAAACCATCCTATACTAAACAACTGTAATTAAGTACGTTTTTTATGGTGAAAGATTCTGATTCCATTAACATACACTGATCTTCCACACAATTGAAATTGAAAGCGGAATTCCTTCCACACTTTATCTCCGCATTTAGTGCTTAATTATAATTATGACAAAATTCTATTTGTAATAAGCTACATACGGCGCAGATGCAAAACTGCTACTCGTTTAGCTTTTGCATTTATTAGAAAAAGATCGGGGTAGAATTTATGGCACAATATTCCTTACTCCCTTGAAAACAAAATTTAAAAACCATGGAAAGAAACACTAATCAAACTGGAGAAAGAAAAATAGTTACAGGTATGTTTAATGACAGAGAAAGTGCAGAAAATGCATACAGAACATTGGAAAGCCGCGGGTACACAAAAGATGATGTAAATATCCTGATGTCTGATGAGACAAGAAAAAAACATTTCGCTAAAGATGGCCCGAAAACTGACCTCGGTAATAAAGCTATGGAAGGTGCTGGTAAAGGGTCGGCTATTGGCGGTACTCTTGGCGCAATAGTAGGTGCTGTTGCTGCTATAGGGACAAGTGTCCTTATACCTGGCTTGGGATTAGTTATAGCAGGGCCTTTGGCTGCAGGACTGGCAGGTGCCGGAGCAGGTGGATTAACCGGGGGTTTAGTTGGGGCATTAATTGGTTCAGGAATTCCCGAAGACAGAGCTAAGAAATATGAGGAAGGTATTAAAAATGGTGGGATTGTAATGGGTGTTCATCCTCGTGATGATGAAGATGCTGATTATCTTGAGAGACAATGGCAAAGTAATAAGGCGGAAGAAGTATACGGATAACTTTTAGGGCAAACATTTTGGAAAATTGTAAAGGCAGAACATTAAAATGGTCTGTCTTTATTTTTAAAAACAAGCTAAAACAAAAATATGAAGAAAGTACATGTAATAATTTCAGCAATCCTGCTGACAACGTTTATGGCATGCCATGAAACAGATAAAAAGGATAATGTTACAAATGATGCAGATACTGCTGTAGTAAAAGAAAATGATGAGATCAGTTCAAAAGAAAAACAAGCTACCAATTGGAATGAACTGGATTGGAATTCGCCAGTAATTAAATATGATGAAGTAAAAAGTAAGGATGTTTCCGTACGCGGTAATGACCATTATGCCATTTATAGTGTAGAGGAAAAAGTTCTTTTTAATTCAGGAGAATCTGCCATAAGAAAACAAGCAGAACAAAACCTGGATGAAATTGCTTCAGCAATCACAAGTCATTCAAAAGGAGACATTCGCGTATATGGATATACTGACTCAGCAGACACTAAAGAGAGTAATAAAGAACTATCGCAAAATCGTGCAGAAGCAGTTCGTAATTATTTAATGAGCAAGGGAAATATTCCTGAGAACCGTATTTCTGTTTATGCAGAGGGTGAAGATAATCCTGTTGCAACGAATAGCACCTCCCAGGGAAGGCAACAAAACAGAAGAGTAGAAATAGCAGCAATGAATTAATTACAGAAATATATATGCAGAGGGTTACGGTTTTTCTTTGAAAAACATGGAGAAGAATTTAGGCCGAGTGAATGTGAATTTAACAAGCCAGTTACTTAAATGTGACTGGTCTTGTTTTTTGTATAACGACTCCTGGTGCTTCTGTTGGCGCCACCGCCAACAGTTAGATAATCTATGAATTTAGTCTCGATAATGCGTTAGCCAATTATAAGGCTCCATAAAATGCGGCAATAACCGTTGCTGGAATCATTAGCAGGGACGCCAACGAAAGCCGGAAGAGACTAGCTTTTTTACCCTCATATTAAATAGGTAAATACGATTGTAGTCTCAGGACGAGTTTTTATATTTTGAAACAAATTCCTCGACGACATCTTTCTCATTTTTAATAATTGCTTTGAGAAACTTTAGTAATTCATCTTTTACTTCAATTGTATATTCTTCTCTTAATAATCTTTGAATTTCCATTAGCGCGTCGTAATTGTCATCAAACAGAAAAAAATCATCATCCAAATTTTTGTCAATAAAGTATTGTTGTGGATTTGTACTGTCTTTGAGAACATTGATAAGGTCATGGTACTTGTTAATTCTTAGAGAAGTAATCCACTCATGGTTTTGCTGTTCCTTTGTTTGGTATGTCAGAATTATAAGAATCAGAAGATTTATTCCGGATAGTATTGTACCAATAATTCCACCGATGTAACTTCCAAAATTTGACCAATCATTAGAATTTTTAGATAATTTACCGGGCATTGTGGCAAAGTATAAAAAGAGGGAAACTACAAGGAGTATCAGACCAAGGGAGATTAAATAGAACACATACTTTCTAACAAAATTGAGAATTTTAGCTTTAACAGTTATTTCTATTTTGCTCATAAATTCTACCCCGATCTTTTTCTAATAAATGCAAAAGCTAAACGAGTAGCAGTTTTGCATCTGCGCCGTATGTAGCTTATTACAAATAGAATTTTGTC
>JGI24806J26614_1000230_pt1 | contig 14781 bp, 8 predicted proteins | sample Kansoi200umMDA_FD_26614 | JGI IMG/M metagenome (IMG submission 26614)
ATTTTACTATTATCCAAAACAATTTTTATTAATTTGGCAAAGATAAGTGTTTTGAAGATGATTAAGCAGCCCCCGTATTTAAAAAAAGGAGATAAGATTGCGCTGGTATGTCCGGCAAAGAAATTACCCAAACCGATAGACCATGCCATAGCGCAATTAGAAAGCTGGGGTTTGGAGGTGATTATTGGCGAAAGCGTATATGCCAGTCACCACCAGTTTGCAGGAACCGATGCTTTAAGAACTAAAGACATTCAGCGTTTTTTAGACGATCCATCTATAAAAGCCATTATTTCGGGCCGTGGGGGTTATGGTACTATCCGGATTATTGATGACCTGGACTTTACAGAATTTAACCAGAATCCTAAATGGTTTGTTGGTTTCAGCGATATTACCGTGCTGCTATCGCACCTGATTGCGCAATGTAATATACAATGCATACATGCACAAATGCCCTATACATTTGATGAATCTACACCAGCGGCTTTACTTTCTTTACAAAAAGCTTTATTTGGCGAAAAACAGATCTATTCTTATCAAAGTACGTTTAAAAATCGGGCAGGAATAACCACCGGGGTTTTAATTGGTGGCAATTTAAGCTTGTTGACCATGGTACAGGGCTCCGTTTCGGAAATGGATTTTACCGATAAAATTCTTTTTCTGGAAGATGTTGGCGAACAGGAATATGGTATAGACCGCATGTTGCGGATGCTGAAAAGAGCGGGTAAGTTAAAAGCCTTAAAGGGTTTGATTATCGGTGCCTTTAATGAAATTGAAGAAGAAAAAATTTCTTTCGGGCAAACGGCTGATGAGGTCATTTGGGACATTGTTAAGGATTATGATTTCCCGGTTTGCTTTAATTTTCCAACCGGACATATTGATAATAACCTCAGCATGGTTTTAGGCGCTGAAGTGACCTTAAAAGTAGAAACAAACAACGTTCAATTTAAATATTTATAAAATGGCAATTTTAGACAATTTAGGAAAATACCGCAATACAGGCTTGTTGCTGCTGCGTATAGGTTTGGGCATTATGTTTATTATTCATGGTTTCCCGAAACTTGCGGGCGGACCAGACGGCTGGACCGGTTTAGGGGGAAGCATGAAGGTGATTGGCATAGATTTTCTGCCGATATTTTGGGGATTTATGGCGGCCGTTGCCGAAACTTTTGGTGGTTTCCTTTTGATTGTGGGTCTGTTTTTCAGGCCTGCGTTAATTTTATTGATCTTTACCATGATGATAGCCGCGCTGGTTCATTTTGGCAAAGGAGATGGCTTACAAGGTGCCAGCCACGCAATTGAATTGGCTATTGTATTTTTCGGACTGATTTTTATCGGCCCGGGAAAATATAGTGTGGATAAGAAATAAACATATTATTCCCAGAATTAAATAAAGGCCCGGAATTTCCAGGCCTTTATTTTTAACAAATTATCCGGTAATGTTAATGGTGAAAAAGCGTTTTACCGTCTGACCATTCCCGAGGGTGGCCGTAACCGTTAAAACAACCGCTCCACTTGTACCGGAGGTAGGGAGCGGAGCATCAGCCGCACCACGTAAATCTTTTACCAATTTAGTAAAGGTATAAGATCCTCCGCTTACTGTTGCTGTACCTAGATTGTTAATAACCGTACCTGTTGGTGTAGTAAATGAAAGTGTTTTTACATCTCCAATATAAGTAATTACAATATTTACTGTCCCTGTACCCTTTACCAGTGGAGGCGTAGTACTGGCATAGCTTGAATATGTACCCGATACTGTATTTAAGTTACCATCGAAAGTAATGGTAGCGGCTGTATCAAGTGTTTCAGGCTGCTTTGGATCCTTTTTGCATGAGGCTAAGCCTAAAATTGATGCAAATAATATGATTAAAATTCTTTTCATAGCTATAATTATTTATCCCAGAATACAGATTTTACAAATACTGAAGGTCGGGCTGGTGTGTTAGGATTGTAACTTCTTTCGTTAAATGAGTATGGCAATATACGCGGAATGGACGTTGAAGGGGATACCGGCGAAAGTACGGGGAATCCTGTTCTTCTCCAGTCTGTCCATGGTTCAATAGCAACTCCAAAGTTAGACACAAACTTTTCTTCGATTATTTTTTGGATGGCGTTTCCGGTAAGCAGCGTACCGTTTGTTGAGGCCAGATAAGTAGCTAAACCAGCGGTTACTGCAGCAGCTTCTGTTCCATCTGAAAACTCAACCGCACTTGCAAATGAGGCGTTTATGCCTGCTTTATAATAAGTATCTGCAGTGATTAAATCATTTCCTCCATTTGTTCGGGCAAAATATTCAGCTAAAATCTGATTTTGCTCGGCAAAAGTTAACATTCTTATCGGTGCTTCACCAGAATAGGCACCTGCTGAAAGCTTTCCTCTCAGGTAAGTGCTCATGCGCGAAAAAGCAGTACTTACCACAACATCACCATTTCCATTAGTGGCGCCAACATATGTAGCACCCTGTAAGGTGAAAAATGAATTTCTTCTGCTATCAGTCTTCGCGTTCATGATATCAACCAAAGTTTTACTTGGGAAAAACTGGTTTGGTCTTGATCCTTCAAATTGGTGAATAGGGTTGGTTTGATTGGCGGAAGTTAAAAAGCGCATCTGAAAATTGTCGGTATTTGCCCTTAACAATTTATTCGCTGCCAGAATAGTGGTTATACCTGTTTTAGCTCTTGTTGCATCAGCAGCCGTTCCATTAGTAGAAAAGTAATGAATATACATCCTCAATTTTAAAGCATTTCCAAAACGTTCCCATTTATCCATATCACCACCGTAAAAAAGGTCGTCCGTTGTAGGAGCCAGTAAAGATGCCTTTTTAATATCTGCAATGCCCTCATCGATTAAACCAAACAGATTATCATATATGGCCGACGATCCATCAAATTTAGGTTTCAAATTCGCTTCGTAATTAATTGCCTCCGTATAAGGCAGATCCCCAAATGCATCAACATGGGTTTGATAAACATAAGCTTTTACCAGCTCTGCAACGCCTGCATATTTGGGGCTTGTTGCTTTAGTTTTTTCGATTACTTTTTGTAAATCAGCTAAAGTACCTGCAAAAGTAGCTTCCCAGGTATTATTGACATCTCCTTCACCTACGGCATATTTATCATATTGTGTGGGTTGGGCTGAACCACCTCCCTGTGCCGCAAACTGCTGTACCCATAAGGCCGTAAAACGATGTATATCGGAGCCCATTGTAAACCCCAGCCTACCCTGCGCTGCAGGCAAAACCAAACTGGCATCGGGATCTTTTAATCGAGTAGGATCATCATTAATGTCTACAAACTTCTTGCATGAGCTGAGTCCTATCATGGCTAACGCCAATCCAAAAACTATTTCTTTTATGTTAATTTTCATATTTAAACTCTCCTAATACTAAAATGATAATTTTAAAAATCCACCATAGGTTCTTGTTTGAGGCTGGCCATTATACTCAATCCCTTGCCCGTTACTAACCCCCAAAAGGTTATTCTCCGGATCCAGATGAGGGAAATTAGGCGCATACATCAATAGGTTTCTTCCTGTTAAACCAACACTAATTCCTTTTATAAAGCTCAGTTTGTTTAATAATCTGTTTGGAATCCGGTAAGATAATGTAGCTTCACGTAATCTGATCCAGGAGCCATCAAAAACCGCATATTCTTGCGCTGCTGACGAGTATAAATCGCTGTAGTATTGTTCGGCTGTAATTAATGTATTATTTGGTGTACCATCAGCATATACTGCATTGTGCATATATAAACGATCTCTATTCCCAGTTTCTGCTGCAACACCATATCTTCTTAAGTCGGTAATCGTTCGCGAATAAATATCGCCCCCATAACGTATATCAGCAAATAAACTTAATGATAAACCTTTATAGGAGAAGGTGGTATTTACACCACCGGTCCATTTTGGATTTGGATCACCAATCGGCTGCAATTCTGCGGTATTGATCTGGCCTGAGCTCAACCTACCGTTCGCATCAACAACATCTTTCCCGTTCAGTTTTTTAAATACCTGACCAAACAGGGTTCCGTATTGATAACCAGTAACGATACGGCCTTGTGGATTGGTAAAACCACCATTACCGATAAAAGGTACACCAGGCGCTAACTCTACTACTTCATTTCTTCCTTTAGTAAAGTTTACCGATAGATCCCAGTTAAAATCAGTGGACTTCACCGGTGTTCCACTGATCAACAACTCAATACCATGAGCTTTTAAAGTTCCGGCATTAAGCAAAGTACTGCTAAAACCAGAAGAAGGCGCACTGGGAACAGAAAATATAATGTCGGTACTTTTGGTACTATAATAAGCCACATCGATGCTCAACCTGTCCTTTAAAAACTTTGCTTCTAAACCAATTTCTTTAGAAGCCGTAAATTCTGGTTTAATATTAATGTTACCAGCTGCATTTGAAAAAGTTTGACCATTTACCCCATTAAATGGAAAGATTAAATTTGGCCCAAAACCATCAGAAGGACCTGCAGTACCAAAATACGTTCCGGTACTGTAAACCGGAGCTTCTCTACCTACTTTTGCATAGTTAGCCCTGATTTTTAAATAAGTTATTACATCATTCTGTTTTAACTCAGGAAAAGCCTCTGTTGCAATAAAACTGGCGTCAACCTTAGGATAAAAATAACTTCTTTTGTCTGGTGCAAAGGTGGAAGAAACATCTCTGCGTCCCGTAAACGACAGGTACGCAAAAGATTTATAATCTAAACTAATATCGGCATATACCCCAACCAGGCTCTGTTCTGTTACAGCTTGAAACGGAACATAAGTTAAGGTATTAGAGATATTGTAATTATGTGCAGCCTGTATACCGTTACCAGTAACCTGTAGCTGATCTAACCTCCTGTAGTTAATCTCGTTACCCAATAAAAATCTGGCGCCGAAGTCTTTTAAAAACCTTTTGTTGGCGACCAGATTAAAATACGAGCTTACCTCGCGCCTGTTGGTGGTGTTGTCAATAATAGAACCAGCCCTGCTAGCTGATTGGTTATTGTTAGACGATTTCTCATTAATTGTTTTCGATACATTTGTATACTGATCAATACCGATTTTATAATTGGCACTTAACCAATCAGCTATTTTATAATCTAAACCCACATTACCAATGGCGCGGTCTATTTTTTGTTTAAACAGAATATATTTGATAGACCATAACGGATTATCTGTTCCTAAAATATTGTAGTAAGTATAACCTGCATTGGGAACACGACTTGTTGGTATATTATTTAAACCTGCAGCAGTTTCATATGGATAATTTGCAAGGTTGTATGTTCTGGGCAAAGTCATTCCATCAAATAAAGGATTAGACCTCGCATTACCCGTAGGCGTACCCACAGAATTATTATGGATGTACTGAATTGAAGAACTAATGGTTAAATTTTTAGCCAATTGTGTACTTGCATTAACGGTAAAGTTATTTTTAGCCAAAGTGTTATTGTCGATATATCCACTTTCTTTAAAATTTCCATAATTAAAGTAGTAAGCTGTTTTCTCTGTACCACCAGAAAAAGTAACATTGTTCTGTAAATTGTAACCGCCTTTGAATATATCCTTAACGTTATCTGGATAAGCTGTAAGGGTTTCCGGATTACCGAGGTAATTGGTAACTGTTTGCCCTGTTATTTTTGTTCCCCACGACATTTGGGAAAAAGAATCATATAATCCATTGGTTCCCTGCGAGTATGCATTCTGATAATCCGGCAAACGGTTAACTTCTATGTAATTGTAGTTACTGCTTAATTCAACTCTTCCGGCCTGCCCTTTGCTTCCCTTTTTAGTGGTTACAATAACAGCTCCGGCAACTGCTCTTGAACCATACAGCACTGCAGCAGCAGGTCCTTTTAAAATGGTTACAGATTCAATGTCGTCCTGATTTAAATCAATACCCCTGTTAGCGTTGGTACTTCCCGTATTAACACTCTGGCTTCCTCCGCCATTATCAATCGGAATACCATCCAGTACCCATAACGGTTGGTTCGATCCGGTAAAGGTTGTGGCTTGCCTGATATTGATATTTGATGATGCACCCGTTGCACCACCTGTTGATAAGATTTTTACACCAGCCACTTTGCCTGCCAATGCATTAACCACATTGGTTGAGCGGCCAGCAGTTAATTTTGAGGCGTCAATGGTGGTAGCAGCATAACCTAACGATTTAGCTTCTCTTTTTTGGCCTAATGCCGTTACCACAACTTCTGATAAAGACTTTGAATCTGTTTCTAAAGATGCATTTACAACGCTGCCGCTAACAGCAATTTCCTGAGTGGAATAACCTACAGAAGAAAAAATCAGCACTTTGGCTTCTGCACTTACCTTAATAGAAAATTTACCAGCGGCATTTGTAGAGACGCCGGAATTTGAAGCGCCTTTAATCCTTACACTTACGCCAGGAAGGGGTAATCCATCTTCCTGAGCCGTAACTGTCCCAGTGATTGTTCGATCTTGCGCTATTGCTGCGGTAGCAATAAATAGCAATATGAACAAACTTTGTAGAAGTTTTTTCATAAAAAAATAGTTTAGTTTAGTTAATAATAGTACAATATAAGACTTAGTATTTTGTAATACAAATTTTACAAAATAAAAATTTCTCGTATTTTTAAAAACCTTAAATCATGGAATAAATTGAGGATCAAGGAGTAAGCAAATCAAGAACCAGTAACAGTTCAAATGGTTTAAAATTTACCTGTTAAAGCTAAATTCAGAATAAGATGGGTATAAAAAAGAGGCTATCTAAAAAGATAGCCTCAGTAACGTTATTTTAATTAGAAGTTATTTACTTCTGAGTTGGTATTAATTTCTGCAAGCGGTATTGCGAAAGTGTAACGATCATCCGAAACAGGAACAGCTGTACCTATGCCAAAAGAAGGAAGCGGTGTGGCTTTTCTGGCCAGATCGTTATACCTAAAACCTTCAGCCAGTAGCTCAATCCGTCTTTCTTTCAGAATTGCATTTACCAGATCGGTTGGGGTTGCAAAAGCACCAAATACATAAGCGGCATCAGAACGTGTACGCACGGCCTGTAGTATAGCCCTCGAGCGCACTAAATTACCACCAGTAACCAAAGCTTCTGCCTCGGCAACATTAAGCAATACCTCAGCATAGCGAATAATTGGAACAAAATCTATAAATGGTGAAGTACCTGAGAATTTAGTTACCCTGCGTACCGTACTGGTGGAAGATAGGGCTACGTTACCCGTTAAACTAGATTTTCTGGCATCAGTTGCAGGCCATGCAGCATCTGCATAAATACCCGCACCGGTTTGGTTCAGAAAATATTCTACGTTACTGTTATAATAATATCCAAGCTGATTCTGTGTTCCAGGCGCATTGGTATCTGCCATCGGTAAAGAAAAAATCGATTCTGAAGTGGTATATGGAGCGGCAAATACATTCGCCACGTTAGCCTGTAAAGCATGCGCTGTTCTAGCCGTGTTGATAAAAGGGGCTATTTGTGGAACCAGCTTATTTCCTTCTTCAATAACCTTTGCATAGTTTCCCATAGCCAGATAAACACGTGTTTTTAATGCAATGGCTGTGTTTTTATGGGCCCTGGTGGTATTGGCTAAAGCGCTGCCTTGTCCATCGGGCAGACCAGCCTCTGCATCATCCAGATCTTTTATAATCTGGGCATACACAGCCGCCACGGTACTGCTTTTTAATGCGTTATTGGCCAGAGATGTTTCGGGCTGCAGACGCAATGGTAAGCCACGTGAACTGCCGTTATTTTGGACATAAGGTTTGGCAAAAATCTGTATTAAAGAAAAATAGCTTAATGCCCTGATAAATTTAGCCTCACCAATATAGTTGGCGTTTAAAGCCGGGGTTAAAACAGTTGAATTGGTTTCAATCCCTCTTAAAAAGAGATTTACCCTGTTAATGGTTAAATAACCCTGCGACCAGAAACTGGCGATATAGGTATTGGTAGAATTATTTGTACCACCGTAAACATCATAACCGGTAACATTATTACTTAACCGGTTTGTAAACTCCTCGGCCCTGATATCGTTGTAGATTTCGTATCTGCCACCCAGAAAGGAACCGGATTTAAGTGATACATATAAACCATTTACCTGTCCTAAAATTCTTGTTGGATTAGCAAATGCGTCCTGATCAGGAAGGTTTAATTCTGGTGCCGCCACCAGAAAATCTTTTTTACAAGAAGATACCAAACCCACTAAGGGCAATGCTGTTACCGCCAATGTAGCAACCTTCAGTTTGTATGAATTGATATGAAAAATTTTCATGTTGATTTGTCGTTAAATTATAATCCTAAACTAATTCCGAATGTAAAAGATCTTCCCTGAGGAATGCTATTACGCTCGACACCGCTTGTAAGGTTTGAGTTACCGTTAGTAGATATCTCCGGGTCCACGCCTGTATAGCCTGTGATAATAAAGGCATTGTTTACAGAAGCATAAACTCTTGCCCCACTGATACCGGTTTTACCAAATACAGATTTTGGAATTTTGTATCCCAAGGTTGCCGCCTGTAAACGCAGAAAGTCTCCTTTTTCAACATTGGCATCAATAGGGAATGATGATCCATTTGAAACGTTATCTCCATAAACCACCCTTGGAATATTGGTTACCTGCCCTGGTGTAGTCCAAGCGTTTAATATCTCTGTTGAGTTGTTCCAGAAACGTTGGTCTAATAATCCTGCACGTGAACCATTATAGATATAATTACCACCCGAGTAAGTAAACATGATGTTTAAATCAAAGTTTTTATAAGCAAACGTATTGTTAAATCCACCGTACCATTTAGGTAAAGTTCCTCCGATTACCTGAGCATCTCCTGCAGGCGAAGAAGCAGGAGTACCATCCAAATAGGTCCACGCATTTGTACCTCCAAGGTGCAGATACTGTACTTCGCGGCCGGCAGAATTGATAAAAATCCGACGTCCGTTTGCCGGGTTAACACCGTTTGTTTTAACGGCATAGATACTTCCTATAGACTGCCCAACAGTAGTAATACTTGCAGATTCCAATCCGCTGGTGGTACCTATAATCTGTTTCACGTTTGGATCTAATGCAGTTACTTCATTTTTAATCGTGGTGAAGTTCAGGTTTGTATTCCAGCTAAAGTCTGTTGTTTTTACAGGTACGCCCGAGATGGCAAATTCAAATCCTTTATTGTACATCGAACCTACGTTTGCAAGGATACTTCCGCCGGGGATACCTTTAGATGGTGCCTGAGGAACGTCTAAAATCAGGTTATTGATATCTTTATAGAAGTAGTCGGCTTCAAAGGTAAGTCTGTCTTTCAAAAAGCCAATATTTAAACCGATATCGGTCTGGTTACTGGTTTCCCATTTTAAATCCTTATTTCCGGCCTGTCCATACAACCAGGCAAAAGGAATAGCACCATATAAAGCTGGGCTGTAAGTTGTATACTCATTATATGAACCTACGTTTGCATTACCCACTCTACCATAACTTGCACGGATACGCAAATTGCTGATGGTATTTGCTAATGACGAATTTTTGAAAAAATCTTCCTGAGAAATAGACCAGCCGATTGATCCACCGCCAAAATTACCCCATTTATTCTCCTGTGCCAAACCAGAGTTACCATCTCTTCTAAAATTACCACTCAGAAAGTATTTACCTTTGTAGTTATAGCTAACGTTGGCCAAATAAGCTTCAAAAGAAATTTGGTTAATACTGTTTCCTCCCGGAACGTTGGTTACATAAGTCCCCTGGAACTGATCGAAGAAAGTTGGATCACCTAAACCCTGGCGGATAGCTCCCCAGTTTACTGTTCTTGTTTTTTGAACATCCGAGCCTAAGGTTAAGTTTAAATTATGGTCGCCACCAAAAGTTTTGTTATACTGTAAGGTATTAATCCAGTTCCAGTTGTTACGGCGTGCAGTATTATTATATGCATAACCCGTATAAGTAAAACCATCACCAGATAAAGGGTTCCAGAACTGAATGTTTTCGGTATTGCTTCTGTCCCAGGAATAGTTTGACCTAAAAGTTAAACCCTCAACAATTTTGAAAGTTGCACCAAGATTGGTTAAAAACCTGGTATTTTCTGATGTATTTAAATCCTTTTCAACCAATACAGTTGGATGGGCCCAGGTACCGGCAATAAGGTTGGCATTGTTCCCAATGTACTGACCGTTTAAGTTGTAGCTACCATCTGGTTTATATACAGCTACGTTTGGTGCAGCAGCAACGGCAATACGACCTAAACCTGAAGACGCAAATGCAGAACCCGGAGCAGATCCACTTTGCGGAGATTTGTTGAAACTGTTGTTATAATTGAGGTTTAAATTTAACTCTAACCATTCTGTGGCTTTATGCGTTAAATTAGCGCGTGCAGAGTTTCTTTGGAAAGCATTTGCTTTTAAGAATCCGTCCTGATCAGAAATACCACCCGAAAGGTAATAAGTTGTTTTAGCTGTTCCGCCGCTTATGGTTACGTTGTGATTTTGCGAATAAGCTGTTCTATACACTTCATCATACCATTTAGTATCTACCAGTGAACCATCGGCATTGTAACTTGGAAAAAAACTCAGTCCGTTTGCGTCTCTCTGGGCAGCAGTAAGTGCATTAGGATTGATCCCCAGTGCGTTTTTAACTGCGGCATTCTTCGAGTCGATGTATTGTTGGGCATTTAATACTTCAGGTAAACGAACAGCATTGTTTACACCCACCCAACCATCATAGGTTACTTTGGCATCGCCCGTTTTTCCCTTTTTAGTAGTGATGACCAATACGCCTGCCGCAGCTCTGGAACCATATAAGGCAGTTGAAGCCGCATCTTTTAAGATATCAATTGACTCGATATCCGCAGGGTTAATATCACCCAACGGGTTATTTGCTGCAGAGTTGGCTGAAGCATCACCAGTAGGAAAGGGGATACCATCCACGATGACCAATGGGAAAGAACTCAACGAAATCGAACTTACTCCTCTTACACGGATAACCGGAGGATTATTTAACAAGCCATTTGGCTGAATAATACTCACGCCGGCAGCCTGACCTGTTAAACCCTGCACAAAACTTTGCACGGGTTTATCTTTCAGATCATCTCCCTTAACGCTCGCAGCTGATCCCGTAAAATCCTTTTTCTTGGTTACGCCATAACCCGTAACTACAACGTCTGTCAATGTTTTAGAATCGCTCTCTAAGGCCACATTGATTACTGATCCTCCACCAATTGCTCTGGATTGGGTAGTGAAACCGATGTAAGAAAATTCTAATGTTGTTGCTCTTGATGTTAAACGAAGGGTGTATTTACCATCTGCGCCAGTTGTGGTTCCGCCTGTTGCGCCTTTAATTTTAACACTTACACCGGGAAGCGGCAATCCGTCTTCCTTACCTGTAACTGTACCAGTGATTGTTCTTTCTTGCGCCATTGCCGAAGAAGCAATAAATAGCAATATGAACAAACTTTGTAGAAGTTTTTTCATAAAAATTAGTTTAGTTTAGTTAATAATCGTGCAACGGTCTTGTATTTCGTAATACATATTCAACAATAAAAACTGCACGTGTTTTTACTGCGCTTTTAAGCTTTATGATTGGGATATTGGAGTGAATGAATAGGTTGATTTACTTTAAACTTTTTAAATGCACCAATGGTGGTTCTTAAGCTGCATTTTTAATCTGAGCGCTGGTTAGGGGGATCTCTGAAGCCTTCTCTGGCCACCTCAGTGCTTTTGATTGTTCTTTCTTGTAATATTGCTCCTGGCGCAATGAACAACAATGAGAACAAACTCTGGTCGAGTTCTTTCATAAATAACATATAATAGTTTAGTTTCCGTTTTACAATCCAATATAGCACTTAGAAAAACGCAATGCAAATTTTATAAAACAAAAAAAACGACCATTTTTGATGAATATTCCTTAAAAGAAGAATAATTTATCAAAAAACACACCTGAAACATAAGAAAAAGCATAAAAAACATTTAAACGCACAGAAATTGATAAATAATTTATCAAAAAAAATACAAATACATTAAAATTAGATTAGAACATCTTTAATTATTCTATATGAAAGAAATCTGAGTTTTTAATTTTCATATATATTTCACACTCTTACAAAATAAATTTAATTAAGTATTTATCTCGCATTGTTTTGACATTTCTATTTATTTTATATGTTATTTTCATGAATTTATAAAAGTTAGAGCAAAAAAAAACAGGTCCGAGTTTGGACCTGTTTAAGAATTTAAAATAATACTTCAATTAATTATATCCCGGATTATTCGGCAATAACAAATCATTTGTTGTTATAGCATCTTGCGGAATCGGATAAAGCTCATCATTAACCGTTCTACCTTTAGCTTCCAAAAATACTGTTGCCATCGATTTTGAAGCATTTGTTGATGATGGCGTTCTTCTCATATCAGTCCATCTTGTCCCTTCAAAAGCCAACTCAACTCTCCTTTCTTGAATAAAAGATTGCAAACTAACTGTTGTTAATGCAGCTAAACCTCTTTTAGTTCTAACATCATTAATTCTCGACAAGGCTACAGCATCAGAACCACTATTAGAAATCATAAATTGAGCTTCTCCAGAAATCAGATACATTTCTGAAATTCGAAGGATTGAGAAAGGTAGAGCACCGTTTCCTGAAGGATCTTGATATTTTTTACAATACCAACCTGGATTTGCTGTAGGCGCTAATACCTCTTGAATAGATGCGGCTTTTCTTGTATCACCAGCTTCATAAGCATTAACCAAACTTTGATCAACCGGCAATTCTGCACGGCCACCCCCTGGCATACTAGGATGTTGCAAGAAAAAATCTAATGATTGCTGTGCTTCAGTAGCTGTAAAATTCAGCTTAAAAATATGTTCTGTGGACACATAAGGTGTCGTAAATATAGAAGCATAATTAGAAGTAACCTGGAATTTTCCAGAATTGATCACTTCATCAGCATATTGTTTTGCCAATGGGTAGTTTTTACGGATGAGATAGACGCGTGCAAGCAAAGCTTTTGAGGCTTGCATAGAAGCAAATTTAGCGTCGGTAAAATCTGTACCAGCATCAATACTCGCTTTCAGATCACTAACAATCTGGGCATAAACTTCATCCACACTGTTTCTTTTTACTTTTACAACATCCCTGTTAAATACAATAGGCACTGGACCAAATATTGTAACCAATCTATAGTATGCATAAGCTCTTAAGAAATATGCTTGAGTTAGAAGAGGTTTTTTGGTCGCTTCAGGAATTGAGCCACTTTTTAAAATCTCCAATAAATCATTAGCTCTTTGTATAATAGCAAAAGGACCTATAAAATATCTTGCTACTAAAACATTATTTGTTAAAATAGCATTATTATCAACTTCACCATGTTGGAAAAAAGTAGCTCTGTAAACCAGGTTATCAGCCGATAAATCTTCAGTTGCATAACTTAAGTAATAATAGCTTGTATTTCCTGACTGCAATGCATCATAAATACCATTAAGCAATTTTGGTGCTTCAGCAGGCCCAACAACTTCAGGAGATAAAGAAGCCACTGGATTAACATCTAACTGTTTTTTACATGATGTAAAAACAGTTAATCCAATAACAATTAAGGCAAAAATTATTTTATTTTTCATATTATTTTTTCTATAAACCGATATTAATACCAAAAGTATAAGTTTTGAATTGAGGGATACTTCCTTGATCCACACCTGTATTTCCAACAGTAAAGTCAGAAGAAACTTCCGGATCAAATCCCGTATATTTCGTAAACGTTAATACATTATACCCTGTAGCATATACACGAACATTTGATAAATGTAATTTGGTAGCAATAGATTTTGGAAGAGTATATCCTAAAGTGATATTTTTCAATCTTAAATAACTTCCATCTTCCAAAAACCTTGATGAACGTTGAGTGTTAAAAGTTCCTCTTGCTCCACCAACAGCTCTAGGAAATTTAGCATCCATGTTAGAAGGCGTCCATCTATTATCGTAAACATCTCGTAAAATATTTGTGGCCGGCGCAGACGCAGAAACAACACCACCTAAACTTGCCCATCCACCAGTTCCTTCGGCGCCCATGTTATAGATATCGTTCCCATAAGAATACTGAAAAAACACGTTCAGATCAAATCCTTTGTAAGAGAAATTGTTAGTAATACCCCCATAGAATTTTGGAAGTGGGTTTCCTACAAATTGTCTGTCATCTCCTGTAATTGTACCTGTGTTATTGATATCTTCATATTTCATGTCTCCGGTATTTCTATCAACGCCTTGAGATTTGATCAAAAAGAATGCCCCTAATGGTTGTCCAACCGCTGTTCTAGTAGCAAACGAACCATCAATAGGCTGGTCATTGTACAAGGCAGTAACCTTGTTTTTGTAAGTTGATATATTTAATGAAGTATTCCATTTAAATTCACCCACAAAGTTTTTGCTGCTCACCTGGAAATCGAAACCACTTCCTTCTAAACTACCTATATTTTCCAAAATCGTAGTAAAACCGGTAGTACTGGGGATTGGTCTGTTTAATAACAGGTCTTTAGTTTTCTTTTTAAAATAATCAGCATTGATCTCAATTCTGTTGTTTAACAAACCAATTTCCAAGCCTAAATCGAATTGATTGGTTGTTTCCCACTTAAGATCAGGGCTACCGATCGTACTTAAGGCAAAACCTGGGGTATCATTATAGTTAAATCCGCCCCCAATTAGCCTTCTTGCAGTAAAGTTTCCTATGCCTTCCTGGTTACCTGTAGAACCATAACTGGCTCTCAATTTTAAGAAGCTAACTATGGAATTGTTCTTCAAGAAATCTTCCTCACTAATAATCCAACCTCCCGAAACCGATGG
>JGI24806J26614_1000231_pt1 | contig 14769 bp, 8 predicted proteins | sample Kansoi200umMDA_FD_26614 | JGI IMG/M metagenome (IMG submission 26614)
GCAGGACCCGGCAAAACTACAAGTCCGCCGCCTTGATCTTCTGCGGCTAGAACTGTGTAACTTGTATTCCCCATTTTTCCGGTAGCTCGCAGTCCCCATTGCGGATCAGTAATCGTACGGGTGTAAACAAATTGAATCGGAGAATTCAGAAGTTCAGCCCCTTCGAGAAAGAAGGGCCGTTTTTCCGGAAAGAATAACGCGAATCTTTGATTGACCGCGATCTGCGGAACATCTGCTTCAACCTGCGAAAAATCCGGCCGGACCGTAGCATCGATTGTGCTATTGGCCGTGGGATTCCACTTTACATCCACTCCCACATCACCATCGACATCACTGTTGAAGCGATCTTCCTCGCCATCCCGATGCCGGGAATCCGACGCGGTTACAAAAGGGGCCGCAACAAGATGATGAGAGGTTGGCAGACTCGTGATTCCGGTAATTTCATGATTGTGACAGATGTAACAATTGGAACCTCGCTCCGCAGGCGCACTGTAATATGCATACCGGAATTCCCTTGGATAGTTGCGCCAAATCAAGATACTCCAGGTTTGTGGATCCGTTTTTGGATAACGCAGAGTCGTCAGCGGTATCCGGAATTCAGCTTGCCAGCCTTGCGTCGTAATTTTCGCCGCAGTGTCATAGAAGTAATCGGGTGAGAAATCCTCGGTTTGAGTAGCGTCATCAAAAAAACCATCGGCTTGAATCCCGCGCGGATTCACGCGAAATTCCAGCGCACTGCGTTTATCGTTTTTTGTATCGATGAATACGGCAATATTGTCGTCAGTCCCGATCACCTGATCCCGTTCCACGAAAGGGGCTCGAATTTTGGAGATATCCGGATCGTCTGCCTGAATCCCAATATAAAAGTAACGATCATCATATGTAAGAAACGCGATTGTCTTCACCTTGGGGGGTATGTTATTTCCGGGAGATGTCTCGTAGAAGCGGTTAATGATCGCAGAAGTTTTCCAGCCGGGATCGGTCAGGTCACCATCGATACTGATCGAGCCATTCGTGCGGGGAACAAATTGCGGCGCCGGCCTCGGAGGCACAGCTTCCGTAGCGCTAAAAACGGAAATACTTTTGAAGATAAATATCGAAATCAAAGCAAGGAAAAATGGAATTTTACGATTTTGAGACACCTATCGACTCTCCAGCTTTTATCAAAAAACAAAGACGGAGCCAGGCGAAAAATAGTTCGTTCGGATCATGCAGCGCAGGCCCTCCTTTCTGCTATTGGACTAGCTTAGCTCCCAAAGGGTTGACGGCAATGCGTGGAATTGTTTAGCGAATCGCTCTAAAGTCCCCGAGAAGTCGAAACGCGCCGTCGACGTAACTGAAAAAGCCCATTTCAAAAAATTCGCCGGCCTTCCCGGGCTTGTCCAAACGAACTTCATAAATTTCCGGCTTTGTCTCCATTTTGGAAAGAATCTGATTGTAATAATGCTTCGGATCAGAAGTTTCGGCGAGCCGAGTAACCACGATTTCAGATCGGCCGCTATCGAGCACGATTTTTAGCTCCTTCACGGAATGATCCGATCTCAAATGTTTATCCAACTCCTTGTATTCTTCCGCGAGTTTAACTCCAGCCGCATCCCCGAATACTTGTTTGAACCAGATCTCATAGTTCGGAAGGATCAGTTTCTTGTCAAGCTCGATCATCTCCGCCTCTTTTGCGGTCTTGGAAGTATTCAGGAGATTCTGGATCATTGACTGCAATTGGCTTTCGTCAGCGCTCAGGAAAGTTTGTAATGGCACCGTCTGCGTTTGCGTTTGCGTTTGCTGCGTCTGATTGGCCTGATCGGCGCCGAACAACAGAGTGGAAAGAGTCATGAACAATGCAAAAAGAAGACAAAATCGAATTGTCATATCGAACCGGCCTCCCACCGAAATTTGCTAAATGAATACTTTAGACTCGAACAAAAAGAGTAAGGTTTTAGAGTATATTTTACAATCATGCGCCGTCTTATCCTCCCCCTATGCCTTCTCGCAATCTTGTACATGCAGGCTTCCTCTATCGGAGGAAATCTACCGGGTGTTTTTATCCGAATCAATCAGGTTGGCTATTTGCCGGCAGATCAAAAAGTGGCGCTGGTTTTAACGAATCAAAATCTCAACGGACACAAATTTTCTGTGACTAAGAATCCTGGAGGAATCTCGTTTGAAGGTTCGGTGGGTCCGGATCGTGGAGCTTATGGAAATTATGCGCATGTCTATGAAACGAATTTCAGCACACTCCGGGCAGAAGGTTCTTACCGGATCCATGCAGGGGGATCTACATCTCTCTCTTTCCCGATCGGTTCCAATCTCTACGCGCCACTTCTTACGAAAAGTCTGACATTCTTTAAGGTACAGCGATGCGGAAATACTGCTCCGCTGAAACATCGCGCTTGCCATCTCAACGATGGATTTGCTGCAGGAGGATGGCACGATGCCGGCGATTACTTGAAATTTGTTGTAACTGTTGCGGGAGCTGCCACTCATCTCCTTCTCGCTTATGAGAGGCATCCTGGAGTGTTTGTTGATTCGAATAAGAATGGCAAGCCGGATGTGCTCGATGAAGCGCTCATAGGTCTTAAATGGACTTACAACATGTGGGATTCATCCCATAAAACGCTGTTCTACCAGGTCGGTGACGAGAGCGATCATCAACAATGGCGATTGCCGGACAATGACGATCAGAAAGGGATAATCAGAAAAGTGTATCCATGCGATCCGGGAAAAGGAGGAAATGTTGCAGGCAAAGCAGCTGCATCGCTGGCCCTCGCGTCAGTAATTTGGAGTGATGCAAAAAAACCATTTGCGGATCATCAGCTTGCTGCACGGTACCTGGCGGCGGCAAGGCAAATCTACGATTATGGAAAAACCCGAAAGGCGCCTCAGCCCGCGGAATTTTATGGTGAAGGCAGCTGGCGTGATGATATTGCCCTTGCTGCGATTGAACTTTACCGCGCAACAAAAGAAATACGTTACCTGAACGAAGCACGTAGTTATGCAAGAGCAGCTAAAAATGGATGGAGCACGGATTGGAGCGAACAACACAGTCTCGCGCATTATGAAATCGGGCGGGTCGATGCGAGCTATCGTCAAACCGCGATCCGTTATTTGGAGCTGGATTTGGAAGCTTACCGGAGCCAGGCTTCTACAAATCCGTTTCGCGCATCTCTTTCGTCATTTTATTGGGGATCCGCAACTGTCTTGACCGGACAGGCTTTGGAGATGTTGTGGTATGAAGATCTTAGTGGTAAGTCCACTTTTCGAGCGCTGGCTCAACAGCAGCGTGACTATGTGCTCGGCGGCAATCCATGGGGAGTTTGCTGGGTGAACAGCGCCGGTAAGAATTGGGCAAGACATCCGCATCATCAGATCGCAGATATCACAGGAACACAGCTAGTGGGATTTTGGAGCGAAGGCCCGGACACTAAAACGGATTGGCTTCAGTATGATCTTCACTTGCGAAAGTCGGACCGCTATGCTTCATTTCAGTCCGATGCCGCCATTTACCATGATGATGCCGAAGATTACGTGACAAACGAACCTACGATTTTTTCGAACGCCGTCGGCATCGATCTTCTTTCCTGGTATACCCCGTCCCGATAATACTTAACCATTTGGTTAAGTATTCGAAGGTCTAGTTTTGTTAGCGAATCTTCTTATAATTGTCCAATATGTGTCGGGCCGGAAGAATATTTTTTGTCGCACTATTGTTCTTTACTCTTGCGCATGCCAGATCCTTTGACCCAAATCTATTTGCGGATCTTCACTGGCGGCTCATTGGTCCGTTTCGGGGCGGACGGGTATTGGCAGTAGCCGGGATTCCTGATCAACGGAAGCATTTCTATTTTGGATCCGTGAATGGTGGAGTTTGGGAAACACAGGATGGAGGCCGTACCTGGCAGCCAATTTTTGACGAAATGCCGATCGCCTCGATTGGAGCGATCGCGATTGCTCCGTCCGATCCGAATGTCATTTATGTCGGTAGCGGCGAGGCGGACATGCGCTCGGACATCGGTTACGGAAATGGCATGTACAAATCAACGGATGCAGGACGTACCTGGAAGAGAATCGGTCTGGAAGATTCCCACCAAATCGGCCGCATTCTGGTAGATTCGCACAATCCCCAGGTCGTATTTGTGGCCGCGCTTGGTCACGCATATGGTCCGAATGAACAACGAGGATTGTTTCGCAGTAAGGATGGCGGCGAATCGTGGCAAAAGATTCTATATAAGGATGCAAATACCGGCGCGATCGATATGACCTTCGGAGCAAAGGAGCAAACGATATACGTCGCAATGTGGCAAACTCGCCGCCCACCGTGGAATGTCTATCCACCCTCGAATGGTCCCGGCTCAGGGTTGTTCAAATCGACCGATGGCGGCGATCATTGGTCGCAAATCGTAGGGCATGGATTTCCTTCAGAAGGGCTCGGGCGGATTGGGCTGGCGATCGCCCCCAGCAAGCCGAATCGAGTTTACGCGCTTGTGGATGCGAAGGCTGGTGGAATGTACCGTTCCGATGATGATGGTGCGAGTTGGGAGTACGTCACAAGTGATTCGCGCATCTGGCAACGCGGCTGGTATTTTGGCGGTGTAACGGTCGATCCGAAAAACCCTGATGTCGTTTTCGCCTGCAACACTGCCATGTACAAATCCACCGATGGCGGAAAAACTTTTCTACCATTCCGCGGAGCACCAGGAGGTGATGACTATCATGTGCTGTGGATTGATCCCAATGATTCCAATCGGATGATCACCGGTGTGGATCAAGGCGCCGTTATCACTTACAACGGTGGCCGAACGTGGTCGAGTTGGTACAATCAGCCAATCGGCCAGTTTTATCACGGCATCACGGACAATCGCTTTCCATACTGGGTATATGGAGCGCAGCAAGATTCCGGCGCTGCAGGAGTACCAAGCCGTACAACCACGATCGATGGGATCAACCTCACTCAGTTCCATGAAATCACTGCGGGCGGAGAAAATGGATACATCGCTCCGGATCCACTCGATCCGGAAATCATCTATGGTGGGACTGTTGTAAAGTTCGATCGGCGCACGGAACAAAGCGAGGATATCAATCCTACATATGCTTATCCTGAAATCTATCGCGAAACCTGGACGCTTCCACTTACGTTTTCACCCCGGAATCCGCGTGTCCTGTATTTTTCCAATCAATATCTGTTTCGAACTGCGGATGCGGGGAAGCACTGGGACTTAATCAGCCCGGATCTAACACGCAAAGAACTGACTGTGCCGCCGAATCTGGATCCGGTAACAGCCGAAGACAGTGCAATCCCCGGCCGGCGGCGAGGTGTCATTTATGCAATTGCACCATCACCGTTAAGTGATGGGATGATCTGGACCGGTACCGATGATGGACTCATCTGGCTTACAACCGATGAAGGAAAACACTGGAACGATGTCACTCCACCGCAATTAACACCATGGTCCAAAGTTGGAATTATTGAAGCTTCCCGCTTCAATGCAGATATTGCCTACGCAGCGATTGACCGGCATCGACTCGATGATTACAAGCCTTATATATATCGTACGCAGGATCGTGGAAAATCCTGGACATCGATTATGAATGGAATACCGGACGGTCATTTTGTGAATGTCGTTCGGGAGGATAGGAAGAAAAAGGGACTGCTATACGCCGGCACGGAGCTCGGCATGTATGTTTCGTTCGATGATGGCGATCATTGGCAATCCTTGGAGTTGAACTTGCCGGCCGTCTCCGTGCGCGATATCGATGTGCATGAGGACGATCTAGTCATCGCCACACATGGGCGTGCATTCTGGATTATGGACAACATCACGCCATTACGTCAGATGGAAGCGGCCGCCGGCGCCTCCGTAGCAACTCTGTTCGAACCTGCGAATGCTTATCGCGTTCATATCCCCGACTTTCTGGGAACTCCTTTTCCAAAAGACGAACCGATGGCTCCCAATCCCCCGTATGGCGCGATGATTGATTACTATCTCGCAGAAGATCTAACTTCGCCGGTCAGCATTCAAATCTTTGATGATCATGGAAAGCTGGTCCGGGAATTTTCGAGCAACGATCAAGCCGCGACTATCAATACAGCGAAAATCGTTGTCACGCCTGATTGGTTTAGAACACCGCGTTTCATGTCACCCAAGCGTGGCATGCATCGCATCCTGTGGGACCTGCACCGGCCGTTTCCTGATGTTCTGCGGACGGAAGAATCAAGAGATGGAACGGAGCCTCTTGGAGTCTGGGCACCCCCGGGGAACTATCACGTGAAACTAAAAGTTGGGGAGCAAATATTAGAACAGCAACTCGTTGTAAAAAATGATCCCCGCGTGAAAATTTCACAAAGCGATCTGCTTAAACAATCTGACTTCGCGGAACGGATTATGGCGGAACGGGTTCGAGTTGCGAAAGCGTTTCGAGAAGTCAGGAATTTATTGAAACAAGCCGAAGCACTACGTGAAAAGGCGCCTCAATCTCTTGCAAAGCAGATCGCAAGTTTCGAAACGGAGATCACGAATCTGACAGAAGTTCGGGCAATACCGATCCAGTATGGTCTGCCGGGAAGTTTTCCATTAAAGCTGGGTAGCTTCAGTTATCTTTCTGAAGCCTTTACGGATTTGCAGCATGCAACAGAGGATGCCGATGCTGCTCCATCGCCCGATGCACTTACCGGATTTGAAAAGCAACGATTAGCGCTGGATCAGGCATGGGAACGTTGGGAGCAATTCAAAACTGGCCCGCTGCAGTCGTTAAACTCCGCGCTGAAACAACAGAAGCTCGAACCCCTTAACCCAAATTTGTAACGCCGGCGTCTCGCCGGCTGGTCACACTAGTTCAAAAAACTCTAAACTAGAACAGGAGTGCCCGGCCGGCCGGCGGCCGGCGCTACAAATCGCGAACCAGGTTTTTTTCCAACGCCTAATGTTTCGACTTATCGGGATACGCAGGCGGTGTTGGAACAGGCGGTGGATTCTTTCTGATTTCCTCTTGCAAGAATTTGATGGATGCCTCCAGCTGTGCATCTTTTCCGTTGAAAGTGGCATGCGGCAGATTATCGACAACCATATCGGGATCGACCCCGTGTCCTTCAATCAACCACTGTCCTTCAGGGCCATACACTCCTAATTCGGCGGCGGATGCGATTCCCTTGTCTACAAGGCGATTATCAAAAGAGAGCCAAATTTCTCCACCCCATGTGCGGGTCCCCAGCACTTTTCCCAATCCGAGTCGACGGAATCCTTCCGTGAACGCTTCCCCATCTGAACCGGTCCATTCGTTGCAAAGAACGATCATGTGGCCGCGAAATGCATATTGCATGTTCGAGAATGATTTTCCTACGCGAGGCTTCCAAAAAAACCAGGCTTTCCTCAGTAGCTTTTCCAGGATCCAGCTATCGATATTTCCTCCGCCATTGTTCCGCACATCAACTATCAAGCCGTCGCGATCAAACACCGGATAGAAGTTCCTGGCCCAGGAAGAAATATCGTCTTCTTGCATTGCACGAAGATGTACATAAGCAATTTTCCCGGCACCAAGTTTCTCAGCCTGGTTCCGTTTTGTTATCTCCCAATCATCGTAACGCAGATTCGTTTCTGCCCTCGAATCCATAGCTTTCACAATGGAATCGAAGGACTTCCCGGTTGCAGAGGATTTAACGTGCAACAAAACCTGCTGATTGGCCTGATTCTTTAAAGGAATGCCAGGATCATTGACTGAAAGCAAAGGAACTCCATTAATTGCTTCAATCACATCCCCTTCATGAACATGCACTCCGAATTTAGCAAGCGGGGATAATTGATCAGGGTAATCGGGATCGGATTGATAAATATGAGTGACCCGGTACCCACCCGCCTTTTCATCTCTCATTAAAACCGCGCCTAGAAAACCAAGACCGATTTGGTCCGGGGATTTTCGTTTATCACCTCCGCCTACAAATGTATGAAGCGCGGAAAGCTCTCCCACGAGATCGGAAATCAAATCATCCAATTCTTCCCGATCGGACACACGGTCGACCAGCGGAAGATGCATTTTTAATAAACCGCTCCAATTAACTCCATGAAGATTTGGATCGTAAAAGAAATCCCGTTCCAATCTCCAGGCATCCACAAACATTTGATGCCATTCTTCTCGCGGCGTAATGGTAAAAGTCCACTTTGTTAAATCGACTTTTGATTTCTCAAGTTCCTTCGGCGCTTCTCCGTTGGCTTCGATTACGAACATCCCATCCTGTTTCTGCACCAGAAGTTTTTCTCCACCGTAAGCCAATTCATAAGTTTTGATATCTTCCATCACGACCTGAGACTTAATGTCCGTATTTTTCAACTCAACAGTCATCAGCTTCGATTTTGGCTCCACCGCTGTCTCACTTTCAATCCAAAAAAGATGATTTTCGGTCATCGAAAGGCGCGAATAATTGCCCGGCGGAATCGGGACCTCAGTCAATCTTGATTGAATCCCGTCTCGATCGATCGAAATTGCCGGAGGCTTTTTCTCTTTTCCATCTTTCTCTTCCTTTTGATCTTTCTCTTTGTCTTTCTTTTCAGGTTCTTCTGAGATCAGCTCGTTCTTTTCTTCAAAAGGAAATTTTCCATCTTTGCGAAGTGAGATTGCATAAATCTTCGTCACTTTATCAAAGAAAGGCTCCGGCTGGCGCGGTCCCCACGGGCTCGATACAACCGACTTGAAAAATCTATCGGATAAAAGATAAATCCACTTACCGTCTGGACTCCAGGTGGGGCTATAAGTGTCCACGCGTTCCGATGTGATCGGAAATGAAGTTTCATCTGCAACAGAATAAAGAAATACCTGACGATAATAGATATCCCCCAGGCGCGCATACGCGAGCCACTGGCTATCGGGGGACCAGGTCAGATCATAAAGAAGATCCTGGTCGGAGGCGGCAATTTTTTGCGATTTCTTGGTTTGAATGTTATGGATCCAGAGTTCTTGATTCTTATCTGTCCACGCAATCCGCTTTCCATCGGGAGAAGGAATGCCTTCATAACGAAACACTTTTGCATCCGAGGTGATCTGCTCCAAATCTCCTACCCCATTTGCCGGAGCTTTCCAGAATTCCATTTCGCCGCTTTGATCGGAAAGCATCACGAGTGAATTTTCAGACAAAAAATATGCATCCCTGTATCGAACACCGCTTCTTCGCGTAATTTCTGCGAGTCTGCCGCTCTGCCGTGGAACAACAAAGACTCGCCCTCGCGCCGTGAGAACGAGACGATCTCCATCCGCAGATAAATGAGCGGAGCTCAGGAACTGCATCGGTTCTTTGATCCATTGTTCTCGTGTTTGATCAAAATCGGAGGAAAGGGTGATGGGAACCACACGGTCTCCGTTCGATGCAATATCGTAAAGATGAATGTCGGCGCCCATCTGGTAAACGATCTTTCCCTGATCACACGATAGGGATTTCACGTCCCACCCTTGATGATGAGTATGTTGGCGCAGATCCTTGCCGGCTTCATCAGCGGACCAGATGTTCATCGTCCCATCGCGATCACTAACGAAATAAATCCTTCCGTTCCACCAAAACGGCGCTTTGCTTGTACCGGCAAAGTCCGCGGTCAATGGAATTGCTTCATTCGAGCCGTCGAATTTCCAGAGATTTTGCGCGGTCCCGCCTTTGTAACGTTTGGTATGACTCCCCTGATAAGCCAATCGCGTGAAATAAAGGGTCCCGGTTGAATCAAACGAACCTTCACTTGCCTGCGCTAATGGAATCAACTTTTGAGTACCGGTTTTAATTTCGATTGTTGCAAGCTGAGTATTCGGCAGCGTTGAAAAATGGTCAGTCGCGTAAAGAATTTTGCCATCCCGCGTCCAACTAACCACGTAAGCCGCGTCCCCTTCGTAGGTCCATCGCGTTGGCAAGCCGCCCTGGAAAGGCATCGTGTAGACTTCAGTAGCCCCTTCATACTGACCGGAAAATGCGATTAGCTTTCCATCCGGTGAAACCGAAGCACGGGACTCCATGCCGGGATGACTTGTCAATCGTTGAGCAATTCCACCTCCCACACCGACTTTCCAGAGATCTCCCTCGGCAGTAAAAATAATGGTGTTGCCGTGAATGTTCGGAAAACGATAGTAGCCCGGGACCGTTTGTGCAAAGGTAAGAAAGGGAGCAAGAAAAAGTAGCACCACAAGAAAAAAATATTGCATGCGAGTCTCCTATTTGTTAGCAGATTTTACTACGGGATGTACCGCGGATTAGAAGTCCGCGGTCCACGATGCAGGCTAGAAGCCTGCGGTCCATGTTACTTTCGGATGGCGATCAGTTCCAGCACAGCCGGAGTGACCAATCGTGTATGCGGGTTGGATTCGGCAGCCGTAAAAGCATCTGTTATTTCCCGGGACTCAGCCGCAGTAAGATAACCAAGCTCCACAAGGCGTTGAATCCCACCATGGACAAAAGCTTTGGGCCATTGCCAAACAAAATTCGAAGGAGTCACGATATCAACAAACGGGCGAATGCTTTGAATTTCAAACTTTAGTTCTTCAAGCCAACCTAAGAGATTCAGGCCGATATCGGGCTCTCCTCCATTATCCCGCCAGCTTTTCATAACGGCTTTCACAAACTTTTCGAGTTCAGGAGATTGCGGTGCAATCCGCCAGGTGGCGTAGTCAAAATATTCGTGGATAACGAGCTTGCCCCCCGGCCGTAACGTTTCGGCAATCCGTCCTAAAAGATCACGCGGTCTGGTTACAAAGCAAAAAACCCATCGAACCCAGGCACCATCACCATTGAGGTCCGGTAGTTTTGCTGTATCAAGATCTATTTCGAGCGTAGAAATTTGATGAAGTCCACGCGCATTCCGTACGCTTTCCAGTGCATCTAAGAATCTTCGGGATCGATCTATCGCTACGACACGTCCCGCTCGACCTACAATTTCCGCAAGGTCCAACGCCGCGTACCCCGGCCCACAGCCTACGTCCACGATTGTTTGATCAACGTTGAAGCCGGCGTGTCGCCAGCCTTCCAGTGTGCGTCCTCTCCAGACTCGATGCTGCAGTTCTAACCGCAAAACCTCTTCATCGTGTGTTCCAAGGACATACTCCTTTTCATTCTCTGAACTTCTCATGGATCCATCCTGTTCAATAACATCGATCTCTGTCTATCCGAATACTGCTTTCAAAATCGAAACTCTAATTCCCGTATGCTAAAAGAACGTTTGTTGTAAATCAATAAGTTTGCCAGATGCCAACTCTGTTTATTTCCTTATATATTTCGATTATGTCCGAAACCCCATTCAAGAAACTTATTTACATTTATACAGGAACTTCAAACTACGAGGCAGATTTCAACTTCTACAAAAACATAATCGGAGCAGATCTGCGTTGGGAGTTTGAAGATTTCGGCGCAAAAGTGGCAGCATTCGATCTCTGCGGCCTGCCTTACGTACTGATTGCAGATCACGTGCATGCGCCCAGTAAAAGATTGATCTACGAAGTTGAGGACATCGATGCGGCTGCTAAAGCTTTGATATCAAGAGGCTGGAAGGCGGATGGGAGCAAGTTTGAAGTCCCGGATGGGCCATGCATCAATTTCAAAGACGAAAGCGGAAATGAGTATGCGATTTTAGAAATGAAAAGGCCTTTCATTTTAGAAAAGGAATTTGCGAAAAAGAAGAAGGCCTAAAGCGTCTTTCGGAAGCAAACTGTACGCCCTACTTCAACAAATCCCAATGCCTTATGGGCCGCAATACTTCCCTCATTTTCAATCTCAGCATCCGATGCAATTTCGGTACAGCCTTGAGAACGCCCCCATTTTTCTGCGGTACCTAGAAGAGCAGCACCAATTTTTCGATGTCGATGACTCGAATCCACAAACCAGCCTTCCACATAAACTACCCCGGAGGAGCTACAACCTTCTGCGTAAGGACGAATCGACAGTTCAATGAATCCAACGGGTTCAGACGAATCCAAGCACGCGACAAACACAGCGGCCGCAATTGTCAAATCTCCGGCAAAATATTGTGCAATTTCGGTTGCGTGTTCTCCCGGATTCGATGGCCATAACTCCTGGCGCATTTTTTCCCACGTAGCTGAATCTTTCCATTCCGCAGGCCTGACGAGTATTTCCAATGATTGAAGCTTAATTGCTCGCGACTTTTTCGTCCGGCGGAAAGACTTCCAGCACAGAAAAATCGACCCATAGAATTGCTTCTGTATTCGGAATTCGCTGCAGAATGTTTGTGCCAATTTCCTTTGGAGGATCTTTGAGTTTGCTCCACCACGGACGATCAGAGGGGTATCCGATTTGATAACCAACGGGCGCTGGAGCGAAATGTTTTCCCCAGACCGCGAATTCATCCACCATGGCATCCATGGAAGGGAGGACTTGCGAATCATCGATGAAAAGAATTCCATCACGAACCGTCCGAGGCATTTTTTCCGGAAGCCAATGCTTTAAAAAAAGTCTGAATTTCGGATTATGTGCGCGAGCAATTGCTAACCAGGAACGTGCCATCTCATCGGTGACAGGATCACCTGCATCCGGATCCGTAGAGCGGAACCACTCCACATCGATTCCAATTCCTTCGATGCAGGAATGATGGCCATATTGATCGAGTACCAGATTTAAAAGTTTTTCAACAGAAGCAAAACGTGGCTCAACTTGAAGCCAGATTCGAAAACCCAGTTTGTCAAACAAATCAAGAGCCGCAGCCTTGGGATCCGGTTCATCCCGGCCGGTGATCAAAGGATCTCCGGTATCGGCAGGAACTTTAAAAGGGAGCTCGATTCCACGATCCGTTTTTCGTCCGATGATCCAAATTCCGGCCGGTGTCGCACCAGGAAATTTCGCAGCCATCTCCTGTCCTACTCGCACCCAATAGTTCGGACCTGGATCGAGTCTTGGACCGTACACGGAAAAGCGAAAGCCTGCGCCCAGATTCGAATTCTTTGTGGAAGTCTGAGGCGACGAATCACCGGCCATCTGGGGAGCAGCAAGTTGAACCGGAGAATCAAGCCATCGTAGCAGTTCCCGTGCGCTCACAATCCGAACTTCCGGTTTGGAAATTGCATAATCGACAAATTCCCTTACTGCTTCACGCCGTTCCTCCACATTACTCCCGGGTGGATTCTCCGTGCTCCGATCGGCATAGATTGCACTATGCAAACCAACATTTAAAGGACATCGATTCCCTTGCAAACGAAGATCGAGCGTGTACTTCAAAGTGGCCAGGAATTCTGCCTTCGTCATGCCATATTCAAACCACAGGTTCCAATCCATTCCAGTGATCTTTCCTTGATCCACTTCAAAGTAATCATTCTTTTGCTTCATCCGGGCACGCAGCCCTGGGCTAACGCCGTACGATTCGCAAAGCTCATCGGGTGGTACGATGAACGCGTAGACTGGTAGCTCCCATAATCCTGGATGCTCTTCAACATGCGGTAAATTTTCATGTTCGTATGTTGCATCATTTCCTGGACTTCCATGGTCCAACTTGTAAGGCCAGATGTAATTGCGCCCATCCGCATCCTGCTGAAATCCTTCCTCAATACTGCAATCGTAGATAAAGCCCGTTCGTTGCGCGGCGGTCAGCGTCTCATCTCCATATTCAAGGAACGGTGTTCGGAAGCCGATCAGCTCGGTCTGCGGAATGCGAAGCTCATCCGTTTGCATTAACAGTTGTTTGCATTGCTTCATCTCCGCTTCCCATTTGTCCACACTAAACTCACGCCCATGAGGATGCGAATGCGTATGCACACCGATTTCATGACCTTGATTCACTGCTTCCTTCCAGGATGCTTTCACAAATTTGGGATCTTCCATTCCCTCAGGGGTTATGTAGACCGTATTGACATAAAACGAATAGTGAACCGGCTGCCCATCAAACGTTCGAGCGTCTCCTGTTCCGGCCGGATTCCTTAGCGATGCAAAATATTCCGTGAGGAAATGCATCGCTCCCCCGCCGCCGGAACCCTCCATCCCGGAGTACGGATTATCATCGGCGCCGAAAGAGACAAACATCGGGACCTGCTGCGATGACAGTCCGCCGGGAGGCATCTGCATCTGCTGAACCGGAAATGCATAATGAGCTACTTTATGTTTACAGGAAATCAAGAGACCGATGATGGCAAATATTGCGAACGCGAAGAGCCAAAGTTTTTTTGTCATAGATCGCACCTGTTTTTGAATCTGATGAGGCAAAGGTTTACATCGTTTCGGTTACTTTATGGATGCCACGCGGTGATTCTGTGTCGCACCCTTTTGCAAGTGCCAGATGATAGCAAAATAACTGAGCCGGAATGATGGCAACCACCGGACTGAGCCACTCGGGAATTCCCTGCGGCAGCTGCAAAGAAGTTTGAGCAAGCTCGATTACCTGCCTTACATCTGAAATCACTACAAGCTCCGCAGACCTGGTGTAGCGCAATTTCTTGAGCACATCCAGAATCGACTCATATACAGATCCGGCCGGAGCAACGGCAAGAATGGGGAATCCTCCATCGACAATCGCAATCGGTCCGTGAAGGAAATTCGCCGACGAATATGGCCCGGCTTCCATGTACGTGAGCTCCTTTAATTTCAAAGCCCACTCATAGGCCGTCGCGTAATTAAATCCTCGACCTAAAACCGCGCAGCTTGTCATCGAACGGTAGGCTGCGACTTGCGTCGGTATCGAATCATCTAATGCGAGAACACTCTGCACGGAATCAGGAATCGAAGCGAGCTCTGCCCATCGAGAATTATCTTCATTCAACGCAGTAGAAAGCATTGCGATCGCGAATAGTTCGGCTGTGTATGTTTTGGTTGCA
>JGI24806J26614_1000232_pt1 | contig 14732 bp, 7 predicted proteins | sample Kansoi200umMDA_FD_26614 | JGI IMG/M metagenome (IMG submission 26614)
TAGAAAGTACAATCCTGCATATCCATTCGATTTCAAATTTGTTGACGAAGAATTTGGCAAAAAGTTTTTGACAGAAAACCTGATCAGCAGGATCACAAACACATTTGCCGGCACATAGATTTTGAAAGAGATCGACAATCCATCTTGCCAATCCATATTCCTGCGCTTAGGTTTTGCAATTGTTGAAAGTTTATTGTTACTGACTGACACCGTCAGGTCATAATCCTCATTCAGTCTTTTTTGAATTTCTTCTTTTGAAACATTTGAATTCCTGTTACGATTCGATGGATATATAAATACTTCCACTTTTGTTTCGCCCCCTGCAGCTGCCAGCACAGTAATACTGCCTCCGGATGTTTCAGACTGTATGTTCTTGATAGATTCATTGGCAAATGACTTTGTTAGAAATGGAACATCGTTTTTATCCTGTGCAAAAGACAATTGATAAAAGCAGGTTATCAATAATATTAGCGAGTACTTTTTCATATTTTATTTTTAGAGTTTATAATTTATTCTGTTCTTAGTGATTTTACAGGTTTGGTAACAGCAGCTTTCATTGTATTCAAACTCACAACTACAAGCGCCAATAAAAGAATTAATAAGCCGACTGCAACAAATAGCCAAATACTAATATTGATACGATCAGGATATTTTTCCAGCCAGTTATTCATAAACCACCATGCTAATGGAGTGGCAACAACAAATGCAATCAATACAAGCTTGAGAAAATCTTTTGAGATAAGCACTAACAATTGCTGCAGCGTTGCTCCCAGTACTTTACGTATACCTATCTCACGAACTCTTTTTTCAATTGTAAATGATGCTAGACCAGCAAGACCGATACAACAAATAAAAATGGCAAGACCGGCAAATATGTTTGTGATCCTGCTGATCAGGTTTTCTGTCAAAAACTTTTTGCCAAATTCTTCGTCAACAAATTTGAAATCGAATGGATATGCAGGATTGTACTTTCTAAAAATTGGTTCAATAGCTTTTATTGCCTGCTGTGGTTTTGAGGAAGCACCAAGCCTGATGTTTATTGTATTTATATTGTGGGTACTAAAATGAACCAGCATTGGATCAACGGCTTTGAATGGTGATCCCATTACGACATCGCTTGTTACACCGATCACGTTAAATCTATACGAGCCGTATCTTAATTGTGTGCCGATCGGATCTTTCAATTGCATAGCTTTTACTGCAGCTTCATTTATCAGCATGTTTGCCGAATCAGCCGGAACCCCGGAAAAATCTTTTCCTTCAATAATTTTTACACCCATTGTTTTTGTATAATCAATATCTGTTGTCATGCGTGCAACGATCAGTTCGCCACCTGCAGGCTTCCCATCCCAATCAGGAGCAAGCGCTTTCCACCATATATCTGTTATGGGCGAGAAAGACCTGTTCACCATACTAACCACTCCTGTTTTCATTAACTCATCTCTTATTGCTGCATAATTTTTTTGGGTATCCTCAGTAGCTGATATCATGATAAGGTTATTTGGATTATAACCGATATCACGATTCTTGATATGCTGTATCTGCTGATAAACAATTATAGTCGCTGAAATAAGAAGAATGGAAATGGCAAATTGTCCAACGACAAGAATATGCCGTGGCATTGCAGATTTTTTGTCTGCAAGAAAAGTTCCTTTTAAAACTTTTACAGGATTAAATGATGACAAGTATAACGCTGGATAGCTGCCGGCAACAATACCTGTAAATAATATCAATGCAATTGCAGCAGTCCAAAAAAGCGGTTCTGCAATATTTAATGATAAATGTTTATCGACAAGATCATTAAAAAATGGTAACAAAAGATAAACGGCAAGTACCGAAAGAAAAAAAGCAAACGATGCTAAGATGATCGATTCAGAAAAGAATTGAAATATAAGCTGTCTTTTGCCTGAACCCAATGTTTTTCTCACTCCTACTTCCCTGGCTCTTTTCTCAGAACGTGCAGTGGAAAGATTCATAAAATTGACGCAGGCTATTAATAAGATGATAACCGCAATAATGCTGAACAACTTCACATATTCTATCATGCCGCCTATATTCTTCCCATCTTTAAACTCGCTTTGAAGTCTCCATTTATTCATTGGAAAAGCGAAATAGGTACTTATTCGTTTATCACCCTCGTCATGCTGGTACTTAATATCATTAATACTTTTCTCCACCATCGCCATATTCGTCCCCGGGTTTACCTGTATAAATACATCCCATGAGGAGTTTTGCCAGTTGGTCAATGCCCTTTTCAAAAAATCATTATCATAGTTAAATACGTTTATAAAATCAAATTGAAAAGTGGAATTTCCCGGTACGTCAACAACAATGGCGGTAACCTTTGCATCATACTCGTTATCTACTTTAATAATTTTATTTATAGGATCCTCATTGCCAAACAATGCTTTTGCGGCTGATTGTGTTAATACAATAGCATATGGATCAGGAAGAGCAGTTGCAGGGGTGCCATGAATGAATTTCCATGAAAACATATCAAAGAAACGTTCGCTGACTGTATACCCTTCTTTCTTTAATTTATTTTCACCATAAGTAAGAATATGGGGCTGCCTGTGAGTAGTTACTACCGCATTTTTGATTTGGGGGATCTGCTTTTCGATCGTACCGGCAAGGGGCAATACCATATTCTCATCTGTAAATATTTGATTATTAAAATCACGGTTAGCATATAATTTATAAATGCTGCTATAATTAGAATGGAACTTGTCATAAGTAAGTTCATCCTGCACCCACAATGAAATTAAAATTGTACAAGTGATGCCGATAGTAAGCCCGAGTAAATTAGTTGCGGAGAATCCTTTATTTCTGAATAAATTCCTCCACGCTATTTTAAAATAATTTTTGATCATAGATCAGGTTTTATTCGCTTCTTAAATTTTTCACGGGATTAGTAAATGCAGCTTTTAATGCCTGCGTACTTACTGTAAATAATGCGATCAGCAAAGCCGCCATACCTGCTACAATAAATATCCACCAGCCGACATTGACCCTGTAAGCAAAATCCTGGAGCCATTTGTTCATTCCCCACCATGCGATAGGAAATGCAATTGCTGAAGAGATCAAAACCAGTTTTACAAAATCTTTTGAAAGCATCGTAACAATGCTGCCTTCGCTGGCGCCCAGCACTTTCCTGATGCTGATCTCTCTTGTACGTTGTTGAGTAGCGTAAGCAGCAAGTCCAAGTAAACCAATACAGGCAATGAAAATTGCAAGTCCTGAAAAAATTGTAAATATTCTTTGCGTAGTTTGTTCCGCTTTGTATTGATCAGCCAATGATCTATCAAGAAAATAATAATTGAACGGCTTCTCTTTTACAAATTTTTTCCAAACATTCCCGATGCTTGCAAGCGATGTTTTAAAATTGTCGCCTTGTACTCTTAAAGCCATTAATCCTGATCTGCCACCAAATCTTTTTGAATTGGTGATCACCAAAGGTGAGATCGGCTCGTGTAAAGAATGATAATGGAAATCCTTTACTACCCCGATCACATTGTACGTGTAAGTCATGTTATCAGGTCCATTGAAAAAACCATCGGTGCTGGTAAGCCGTGAGCCGATCGCAGTTTTCAATCCCAACTCTTTCGCTGCCTTCTCATTTAGTACAACAGAAAGTGTGTCAGTAGAAAATTCCTTTGAAAAGAATCGCCCTTCTTTTAATTCAAGTCCTAATGTTTTATTGTAATCCTCATCAACAACCATTCCTCTTCCTGTCATCGGTGATTTTGACCCTACCTCCTGCCATGTAGTTCCAAAGAAATTCTGATTACCAGGCATAGTGCTTGTACCACTTGCTGATTCAACTCCCGGAATAGTTAGTAATTCATTTTTGAAAGCCGGAAACTGATCTTCTACGAGATCAGTTCTTTCCACTACTATTACATGATCTTTCTTAAATCCTAATTTATTGCCAAGCATATACTTCATCTGGCTATTTACTACGATAGTCGCTATAATCAGAATAACAGAAATCGCAAACTGGAAGATCACTAATCCATTTCGCAGCGCAAGTCCATATTTGTTTGATTTAAATCTGCCCTTCAAAACCATTATCGGGTTAAAGGAAGAAAGAACAAATGCCGGATAAAGCCCAGCTACAAATCCTGTTAGTAAAACAAATGCAACCAATAATAATATCCATGCTGGTTGCAGGAAATACGCCGCGGTAAGTGCTTTTCCTGAAATACTATTAAATGCAGGAATCAATAGCATGATAAGTCCAAATGCAAGAAACATACTCACTAAACTTATCAATACTGATTCAATGAGGAACTGGCCGATCAATGCCTTTTTTTCTGAACCAAAAGTTTTTCTGATGCCGACTTCCCTTGCTCTTTCTACCGAACGTGCTGTTGAAAGATTAATAAAATTGATACATGCCAGGAACAGAATAAAAACAGCTACAATAGCAAAAATGTAAACAGCGGTCATGCTTCCATTAGGCCGTAACTCAGCTTCGAGATCAGAGATCAGGTGTATCTTACTCAACGGTTGCAAGTAATATCTGTACCCATTACCAGCTTTCTGAAAATCTTCCCAACTCTGATTAAAAACCCTGTTGATCTCCGGTGACACATACTTTTTTATAATGCCAGGAAATTTTGCCTCTAATCCTTTATAAGAAGAGTTAGGATTTAATAGCAAATAGGTATGGGCCGCAAACCCTGTATAGTTTGGCCTGCGGACAAACTGAAAAGTGTTGGTGGAGATCAACATGTCAAACAAGAAATGAGAGTTATCGGGCCAGTCAGCAACAACTGCGGTGACTATAAAAGTTTGGGTAGTATCATCTCCGTCGGTTTCAAATTGCTTTCCTACAGCATCAGCTGAACCAAAATATTTTTTTGCAGTTGTTTCATTCAAGACTGCTGAATTTGGTTTTTCCAAAGCTGTACTTGCATCACCATGAAGTATTTTAGAAGTGAATACCCTGAAAAAATTGGAATCAGCTGCAAGCACTCTTTTCTCTTCAAATGTTTTTTCACCAATACGCAAAAAGAAATTGCCGTTGCCACTCAAATTAAAAAGCCTTGTGCTTTCAAGTACTTCAGGATATTCGGCTTTAATGGCTGCACCTATTGATTGTGGAATTATTGAATACGAAGTCGAACGGCCGGGGTAAGAACGTTCAAGTACAACACGATAAATATTATCTGCCTTTTCATTATGCTTATCATAACTGAGTTCGCTTTGAATAAATAAAACAATGAGGAGGCAAACAGCCATGCCTGTTGCCAAGCCTAAAATATTGATCAGGCTAAATCCCTTTCTTTTTAAAAGATTCCGAAAAGCAACTTTAAAATAATTTTTAAACATAATGATTAGTAATTATTAATTATTCAGTTCGTAATGATTTTACCGGGTTAGCAAGCGCAGCTTTTATTGCCTGGAAACTGATCGTAAATAAGGCTATGAACAATGCCAACGCGGCTGCCACAATAAACACCCACCAGTTTATTTGTGTCCGGTATGCATAATTCTGAAGCCATTTATGCAGGAACCACCATGCCAATGGAAATGATATTACAGATGATATGATGACAAGCTTTAAAAAATCTTTTGAAAGAAGGCTGGTGATCCCCGGGATGGACGCACCCAGAACTTTGCGTATGCCTATCTCTTTTGTTCTGCGTTCAGCAGTATAAGCAGCTAATCCAAACAAGCCAAGACAGGTAATAACAATAGCAAGCAATGCAAATATTCTTGATAGCTTTCCAATTAACATTTCGCTTTTAAACTGCCGATCAAATTCATCATCAACAAAAATGTAATTAAAAGGATAGCCTGGATTGCTGCTTTTAATTATGGATTCGATTTTTGGAATTGCTTTTTCCGTATTCGCATTTTCCTTCAACCGTACATACATGTAGCCAAAATATTCCGGGTAACATTGGAAAACCAACGGGTCACTTTTTCCATACATATCATCAAATACAAAATCTTTTACGACTCCTATTATGGTATAGTTAACCGAATCGCGACGAAGAATTGAACCTGTCACATCATCATTCCGTGTGTCTTTTGCTATCAGTTTTGCCAATGTTTCATTAACGATCAGGTTCAGGCTATCCGATTTTGAATCCGGATAAAAATCCCTGCCTTTACTTATTTTGATACCCATTGTGCTGATGTATTCCGGGCTGATGATATCCTGGGTAACTAATATTTTTTTAGAGGGATCTTTACCTTTCCAGCTAAAATCCCCGGTAGAACTGCCCATGTACAACTGGTTAAGATTAGACATTGCTGCGTTTTCTACATAACCGGAAGCAAGCAGTTGGTTTTTGATAACTCCAAAATTGTTTTTCATTTCACCCCTTAGGCCGGTTTGAATCACATTTTCTTTATTATAGCCCAGATCCCTGTTCTTAATATGTTGTATCTGGCTATACACTATTATTGTACTAATAATTAGAACAATGGATATGGTAAACTGAACCACGACCAATCCCTTTCTTATATATGCTGCCCCACTTCCTTTTATATTAAGTCCTTTAAATACCCATATGGGATTAAATGATGATAAGTATAATGATGGATAACTTCCGGCTACCAAACCACAAACCAACCCAATGAGGACCAGTGAAAGAATATGAGCAGGATTTTCTAAACCAATGATAAGTTTCTTCTCCACCAATAAATTGAAGGCAGGCAAAACAAAATAAATAATGGCTATTGCAAATAGCAATGATATAAATGCCATTACCATTGCCTCACCAATGAACTGTGCAACAAGAATTTTTTTACCAGCGCCTAAAACTTTTCTTACGCCTACTTCCTTTGCTCTTTTCTCAGAACGTGCCGTAGCAAGATTCATAAAATTGATGCAGGCGATCAATAATATGATCCATGCAATAATGCTGAACATACGAACATACTGAATGCGGCCACCCGCCTGTTTGCCTTCTTCAAATTTGTTATAAAGTCTCCACTCATTCATGCCAAAAAGAAAGGGTTGGGCAGTTGCAGAGGTATCTTTTGATTTTATGTAACCATCAAGTTTTTTATTTAATGCAACTACATCGGTTTTTTCATCAAGTTCAACAAAAGTTTGTATCCCATTATTACCCCATTCATTTAACCAGCTATTTTGATCATGATAAATTTTAAACGGAGCCAGCCAATCGAATCTTATTGTAGTATTATCCGGCAGGTCTTTAAACACTCCGTTAATTACATACTCTTCCTTATTATCTACTTTGAGTGTTTTACCAAGAATGTCACTTTGATCACCAAAAAATTTCTTCGCCATCTTTTCTGAGATCACTAAAGAATGAAGCTGCTGAAAAGCATTCTCCTTATTACCCTGGACAAATGTCACTGTAAACATGCTGAACAGGGAAGAATCAGCATAAAAACCTCTTTCATATATAGTTTTTTCGCCAAGGCCAAACAACGTGTATTGATTCCATGTCAACCTGCAGGTATTTTTAATACCCGGTAATTCATCTTTCATTACAGGAGCCAGCAAACCAGGTGTTGCAGCGAACGTGTATGTTTTTCCTTCATACGCCTGGTTTTCGAGAACCTGGTATAACTGATCTTTCCTGGTATTATTATGATTATAACTCCATTCATCTTCTACCCATAAAAAAATAAGTCCTGCACATGCGATACCTACTGCAAGCCCAAATACATTTAGAAAACTGTATGTTTTGTTCTTCCACAGATTTCGAAACGCCGTCTTAAAATAATTTTTAAACATGGCCGAAATTTATTCTGTTCGTAAACTCTTGACCGGATTAGCAATTGCGGCTTTTATTGACTGGAAACTTACTGTCAATAAAGCAATAACAAGAATGCCTGCAAAAGGCACGATAAAATAAAACCATTGAATATTGATACGGAAAGGATAGCCTTGCAGCCAATTCGAAATGGTGAGCCATGCTAATGGCACCGCTATAGCAAATGCTATCACAAGCAGGATCGCAAATTCCTGGTATAACAATTTTAATATTCCCACTACGGATGCACCCAATACTTTCCTGATACCAATCTCTTTGGTTCGTTGAAGTGTAGTAAATGAAGCAAGACCAAATAAACCTAAGCAGGCAACTAATATCGCCAGCAAAGTAAACAATCCAAACACCTGGCCAAATCGTTGATCGGCCTTGTACTGTTGATCGAAATGATCATCCAGAAAGAAATATTCGAAGGTATTACCAGGGAAAAACTTATCCCAATTGCTTTTTACAAGTGCTATGGTTTCACCTGCGTGTGCTGCTGGTACTTTTACGGATAAGTATCCACGTACACCGGGTATTAAACGAAATATCAGGGGTTCAATAGCTTCACGTAAAGACTGTTGATGAAAATTTTCAGCAACGCCTACTATAGTAAAACGGTTTCCCCAAAAATCAATTCTTTTACCTATTGCATCTTCTGGTTTATTCAAACCTAATTGCTCAAATCCTTTTTTATTAAAAATTACCGCACTGTCATCAGTACCGAAATCTTTTGAAAAATACCGGCCAGCTATAAGTTTGATCTCATATTGCTTCATATAATCATGATCCATTCCAATTACCCGGTATTGCTTTTGTGTCGATTCATCAGTACCGACCAGTTTAATACCACCAGCGTTCCAGTCTACCGGCTGTCCCGGTATGCTTGTCGATATGGACACGCCTTTTATACCCGTTTGCTGATTTAGTGCTTCTTTAAACGCAGACATATTTTGCACATAAGTAGAATCGGTAAGAACTCCAGGCGGTCTAACAACGAGGGTTTGATCGATATTGATGCCTAATGATTGTCTACGCATATATTGTATCTGCCGATAAACGGCGAGAGTGCCTATCAACAAAAACAATGATGCAGCAAATTGAAATACTACTAATCCTTTTCTCAATAAAGCTCCTTTTGTAGTAGCGATCAATTTCCCTTTTAATACTTCTATAGGTCTGAAACCTGACAGTACAAAAGCCGGGTACAACCCCGAAAAAAATACGCCGATAAGAAATAAGCCAAGCAGACCCAGCCAAAAGCTTGTTTTACTAAATAATGAAAAAGAAAGATTCTGACCTGACAGTTGGTTGAAACCAGGTATCGCGATAATGACGATCGCTATTGCCAGTATCAATGCAAAACCATTAAGCAATGCAGATTCAGATAAAAATTGAATAACCAGCTGCTTCCGCTGCGAACCAACAGTCTTACGAATGCCTACTTCTTTTGCCCTGTTGACTGCACGGGCCGTAGCGAGATTAATGTAATTGACCCATGCAATGACGGCTATAAAAAAAGCGATCCCTAATAAAAGATATGTAGTCTTTCCATCACCATTAGGCGCCGGCTCCCCTATGAAATTGGAGTGTAAATGAATATCTGTTAACGGTTCCAAATAGTAACTTGCAGCAGCATTAAATCTTTTCATATCCTCTGCGGTAAACTTTTCAACGATCGGTACAAATTTTTTCTCCACAACATTTGGGTCAGCACCCTTTCGCAATAAGACATAGGTAAGACAACCATCCCATTGCCATGCAGTTTCAGGATCATTATTTGGCCCAACGATTTTAATAAACGATGGGTATGAAAGCAGAATATCTGGTTTTAGTTGCGTGTTAGCAGGTGCATCTTTAAATACTGCAGTAATTGTATAATCCCTCCTGCGATTTAAAGTTAACCGCTTACCCAGTGCGTTAGTAGTTCCATACAGTGTTTGGGCAGTTGTTTCGGATATAGCAGCAGTAAAAGGTTCTGTTAATCCTGTTTGTTTATCACCCGCAATTAATGGATACGTGAAAATGGAAAAGAATGAATTTGTCGCATAAAATACTTTATTGATCTTGACCGGTTGGTTATTGACCTCAGCAATTACACCGTCCCGTGGTACAAGCTTTACATAATCTTCAATTTCCGGTATTGCATCCTTAAATGAATTGCCAACAGCGTATGCGCCTGCAGCCCATTGCGTACTCAATTTTCCATTATCAAACCTGTCCAGTTGCACACGATAAATGCGATCCTTGTTGGAATGAAAGTTTTCATAACTTACTTCAAACAATACATATTGAAGAATTAATAAGCATGCCGCAATGCCAATGGCTAAGCCAATTATATTGATCCCGGAATAACCTTTTTGACGTATGATATTTCTCCAGGCTATTTTAAAATAATTTTTGATCATGGCTCTTATACTTTTATTCTGTTCTTAATGACTTAACCGGGTTTGCGAGTGCAGCTTTGATGGCTTGTGAACTCACAGTTATTAATGCTATCAATAAAGCAATGACGCCAGCTGCAATGAATATCCACCAGCCAATGTTTATCCTGTAGGCAAAATCTTGTAACCACTTGTTCATAGCCCACCATGCCAACGGTATGGCTAATGCAGACGCAATAAGTACGAGGATCATAAAATCCTTTGACAGCATTGATATGATGTTACTGATCGTAGCGCCCAGTACTTTCCGAACACCGATCTCTTTTATTCTTTGCTCGGCAGTGTAAGTTGCTAATCCAAATAACCCAAGGCATGCGATCAGAATTGCGATAATGGCAAGCGTTAATCCTAATTTACCAGTACGTTGTTCTACACGATACATATTGTCAAAACTCTCATCCATGAACTGATAACTGAATGGTTTGCCAGGGGCCATTGTTTTCCATTTATTTTCGATAGTACTCACAAGTTGTTTTATGTCTGAAGTGTTTACTTTAAATGCCGTTGTCCATGAGTTATTTGCTAAACGGAAACAAAGTGGTCCAATGTTGTCTTTCATTGAATCGAAATGAAAATTTTTTACAACTCCGATCACGTCCCGGCTAATGAGTTTTGTTCCTACCTGATCCTGGTAAAATGTATAAAGTTTTTTTCCGATAGGATTATCCCAACCAAGAAACTTCGCCGCAGTTTCATTGATTATCGTTGCATTTGAATCTGTGCTAAATTCTTTTGAAAAGTTTCTGCCTTTTACAATCTCCATTTCCATTACCGGTATATAATCATAACTAATATCCCACACTTGCATATTCAAGCTGTTCTCTGCAGTCATTGCAGAGCTTGTAGAAAAGCTAACATCATTTCTTGAATAACCAGACACAGGAAGAAATGCCGCATAAGTAGAAGCTTTTACTCCGGGAAGCCTGGATACTTCGTTTTTAAAAACATCACGCTTATTATCCAAAGCACCAGTTCTGACGATGAGCATTTGATCTTTATTGAACCCAAGTTTTTTTGTTTGGATATAATTCAGCTGGCGAAATACAATGATCGTTGCAGCAATAAGGAAAATAGACATCGTGAATTGACCAATCACTAAAACATTTCTCAAATTGCTTCTCTTTAATCCGCCACTTAGTTTTCCTTTCAAAACAACAATTGGATTAAAGGAAGAGAGAACAAATGCAGGATAAATACCGGCTAATAAACCGACAATGATCGGCAACGCAATAAGAACTGAAAGATATTTTGGATGCAGAATATCTGAAATGTGTAATTCTTTTGCTGATAAATTGTTGAACCACGACATGCACAGTGCTGCAATACTAATGGCAAGTGCGGTTGAAAGAACAGTAGTTAAAATAGATTCTGTTAAAAACTGTCGTATCAAATATTTTTTTTCTGAACCAACAACTTTTCGGATGCCAACTTCTTTTGCCCTGCTTGCTGATCTTGCCGTAGAAAGATTCATAAAATTGATGCAAGCAAGGGCCAACACTACCAAGGCAATTACAGAAAATATATATACGTATTGAATGCTGCCATTTACACCCATCTCAACGGTACGATCGGAATGAAGATGAATATTGGTTAGCGGTATCAAGCTATACGCAAGTTTGTTCCCTGCTTTTTCAAATTCATCCATTGATTTTATTTGCATGAATTGGGCAGCCTGCGGAACTACATATTTATCAATGAACTTTGGAAAATTCTTTTCAAACGCTTTGTAATCAGTTCCGGGTTTCAGTAATAAATAAGTTTGATGATTATGACTCAAAAATTGTCCCCATTGATATTGCACATTGTCCATGGAAAAGATCATGGAAAAATTGAAATGAGAATTATGTGGGATGTCTTTCATCACCGCTGTTACTTTATACAGCGTACTTCCATTTTCATCGGTTTCAATATTTCTTCCTACCACATCTGTTACTCCAAAATATTTTTTGGCGGCCGATTCTGAAATGACAACGGTATTGGGTTCATTTAAAGCAGTTTTTGCATCGCCGGCTATTACAGGAAGAGTGAACACATTGAATAACGTAGAATCGGCATGAGCCACATCGTTTTCATTAATGAATTGGTCACCTTTTTTAATAAGCTTTGAACCACTTGATGTATAGAAGCGAACATACTCTTCTACCTGGGGATAATCTTTTTTTAATGTAGCGCCCATAGGATCAGACGCAACTGCGAGGTGCAATTTATTTCCGCCAAAAACAATATCGGAGTTAATACGATATATCCTGCCGGCTTTTTCATTGAAGCGGTCATAACTCAATTCGTCAGCAACATATAAAGCAATTAAAATAAAACACGCAAGGCCCGAAGCCAGGCCTATAATATTTATAAAAGAAAAGGTTTTATTCTTTACGAGGTTTCTCCATGCTATTTTGAAATAATTTTTAAACATGGCTATACTTTAAAAAATGGGGTCAGAAGTCGGAGGTATGAAGTCTGACATCCGACTTCTTACTTCTGACTTCAGTTTACACCAAAATATTCTCAGTCACTGTTTGTCCATCCAGCATACGGATGATACGATGACTGTAGCGGGCATCATGCTCAGAGTGGGTAACCATAATGATCGTTGTGCCCTGTTCGTTCAGGTCAGTGAGCATTTGCATTACTTCGCTACCATTATGTGAATCAAGATTACCTGTAGGTTCGTCGGCGAGTATCAGCTTTGGCTTGTTTACAACGGCCCTGGCAACGGCCACACGTTGTTGCTGACCACCTGATAATTGTTGCGGATAGTGATTACGACGATGCATGATCTGCATTTTATCTAAAACTTCTTCCACTCTTTTTTTCCTGTCAGCTCCTTTTACACCGGTATAAATAAGAGGCAGTTCAACGTTTTCAAAAACAGTAAGCTCGTCAATAAGATTAAAGCTTTGAAATACGAAACCGATATTCCTTTTGCGCAGATCCGCTCTTTTACGTTCATTGAATTTTGCAACTTCGATCCCATTAAACTGGTAGCTGCCATCATCCGGGTCATCAAGCAGACCTACAATATTTAACAGTGTTGATTTTCCGCACCCTGATGGACCCATAACAGCAACAAACTCTCCTTCTTTTATTTCAAAAGAAAGTTTGTTCAATGCTACTGTTTCCACTTCTTCGGTGCGATAGGTTTTTTCGAGATTTGCAATCTTGATCATTTTTTATTTTTTAAAGTGAAGGTGAAAGTTTCAGATGTTGAAAAAGAAAAGCCCGAGTGAAGGAAGATCATACTCGGTTTCTTTATCGGCTTTGGTTTTTTTTGCCTCTTTACATTTTTGAATTTCTGACTGCGTACAGGTCGAAACCTTATTACAAGTGCCTTGTATCTTTTTAGCCGAAGTAAACAAACTGGCTGAAAAAATCAGGAGGGACAAATAGATGATTTTAATTTTCATGGCTATACTTTTATAAGTGATCAATCTTTTTAATTTTTTATAACGAGTTCCTGCATGTTTCCATAGTTCTCATAGCTGGATGTAACCACTTTGTCTCCTGCTTTTAATCCCTGCAATACCTGGTAATAATCCGGGCTTTGCATGCCAAGCTGTATATCCACTTTATATGCTGTCTTTCCATTGTCTGCCACTTTAAATATCCAGTTGCCACCGGTTTGCTGATAGAAACCACCTTTTGGCAAAAGCAAGGCGGTTATCTCATCACTTAAGGCAAGCCCGATCTGCAGTGTCTGACCGCGGCGAATGCCCTGTGGCACTTCACCTTCAAATTCCATATCAACCTGGAACCGTCCATTAGTTACCTGTGTGTAAACTTTTTTAATTTTCAGTTTATAACTCTTATTGGCAAATGTGAAGTCTCCTACTAACCCGGTGTAGATACGGGAAATATAGTGTTCATCAATGTCTACTCTTACTTTAAAGCCGCTAAGGATATCTAGTTGTCCTAATCTTTCACCTTTATTTTTCGATTGGCCTATTTCTGCATCGAGTGAAGTAAGTTGTCCATCTACCGGGGCTCTTACGATCAGGTCACCCACTTTTTTCGTCATTACATTCAGCGCTTCCTGTGATCCTCTATAAGATTGTTGTGCTTGTCTTAATTGCTGGTTTCCGGATACAGAATCCTGTTTTACGATCTGTTCGGAAAGACTCTTTTTTTCTAACAGCGAAAAATAATTATTTTCAGATTGCTTGAACTCTTGCGCACCAATTACTTTTTGCTCAAAAAGCCTTTTATTAAGCTTATAAAGTCTTTCCGCTTCCTTTACCTGTGCGTTTACATCAGTCAACTGGGTCATGCGGGTGACTTTATTTTGTTCTGCCTGATTTTGAGAGATCTGCATTTGTGTAAGAAGGTTATAAACTGAAGTTTGCTGCTGTACCAGGCTCAACTCCAGATCAGTATTGGATAACCGGAGGATGGGTTGATCTTTTTTCATAATAGCACCATCTTCTACATATCTTTCTTCCACTCTTCCCCCTTCCAATGCATCAAGATAAATCGTAGTGATAGGCAACACAATTCCGTTAACAGGAATAAATTCTTTAAAAGGGCCTGATTTTATTTCGCTGATCGTGAT
>JGI24806J26614_1000234_pt1 | contig 14723 bp, 17 predicted proteins | sample Kansoi200umMDA_FD_26614 | JGI IMG/M metagenome (IMG submission 26614)
TTGAAAGGATCTTTTAAAGCAGCAACAGGATTATTTCTTAATTGCACCAGCTTTTGAATTACCGGGAGAGTGTCCTGGAAAATAAATTTACTTCTTTCAAGTGTTCCAAAAATATTGGAAGCAGCGCGGTATGAACAGCCTTTTATATTTTCAAATAAAAGCGCAGGACCCCTCTGCTCATGTACCCGCAAATGAATGGCAGCCATTTCCAGGTCCGGGTCAACTTCCTCGCGTATACGTATAAGATGGTTGTTTTTCTCAAGGTGAATAATACATTCTTCTAAAGATTTATAATGCATAGTGGAGATAAAACAGGCTTATACCTGGATCATTTAGAGCACAAACCTAAGAAAACCCTTAATATACTTTACGGGGGCAACGCATATTTCCTGATTTAATACGACGGGTTCCATCCTGGTTACCCTGTGGAATCGTATAAGATAATTTAAAAACAGCGCTGTAAAAATTATCTTTCTCCCTGGGGTTGCCTCTTTGCTCATCGTCGGTATAAATAGCAGATGGATCTATTTCAGGTGTTCTGAAGGACAATTGTACTGCATTTATTCCCCTTGCATCCAGTAACGCCTGCCTGTTTGGATACGTTCTGCTTACATCATCAAGATAATCTGTGTTTAGGAATCTTGTATTATATTCTACGCCCACTGTAAACCTGTCATTGATCTTATATTTTATTCCTATTCCAAGCGGGACGCAAAATTCAAAAAGACTATACAACTTTCTATTGGGATATTGAGGGAGATCCTGCCCCTCTGTTCCCAGGGGTTGCAGGTATGTCTTTTTTCCGGTAACATCGTAGGTATAGGGATTAAAGTGAGCAACGCCAATACCTGCAAACACGTACGGAGTAATTTTCTTAGTGTCGGAAATATCTATCACATCATACTGGAGGCTTACACTTCCTTCCGTGATGTTACTTTTAAAATTCAGGTTTCGTATGCTGTTGCTGCCGTATTTATCATTGGCCTCCACGCTGCCTGCTACAATATCAGCGTTAACAGATAAGTGCTTTATCTGGTAATTAAGTCCCACCCCAACGCATAAATTTGCCTGTGAAAATGTTAAAGAACCGGCCTGGAGATCACCCGCATAATTCATCAATCCGGTTGTTAGATGAATATTTAATTGCTGCGTATAAACAAAAGAATTAATACAAAATGTTAGCAGGAAAAATAAAAATTTCATAAGGTGATCACGAAAGTAAAAAAGAATTTTGAATTCGAAATGCCGTGTGATTACAAATAAAATAAGAAAAAAAACTAATTTGTTGTTTATTTAAAAAACAGATCTTTATTATACTCTTGCCAAACAGTAGTCAAATATCCTGCCTCTATGCACGAATTGACAGGTTAATTTTACATTTGATAAATATCTTGTACAATAACGCTTAAATGTTAGAGAGTATTATAACAGCCTATGGCTTTGCAAAAAATTCAGTGCAGGTGCAACCTTTTGGCAGTGGGCTTATTAACAGCACCTGGCACCTTATTGCCCCCGACGGAGATTATATTCTGCAAAAAGTCAATGATAGAATATTCAGGAATCCTTTTGATATTGCTGATAACATAAGTAAAATAAAAAAATATTTAGAAGGAAATTTCCCGGACTATTTATTTATTGCCCCGGTACCAACTGTCGATGATAAAGAAATATTTTATGCTGAAGAAAATGGATATTACCGTTTATTCCCTTTTGTAAAAGGCTCACATACCATCGATGTGGTTGAATCTCCGGGGCAGGCATTTGAAGCGGCAAAACAATTTGGAAAATTTACCAGGCTGCTCTCGGGTTTTGATGCCTCAACTTTAAAAAACACTTTGCCTGATTTTCACAACTTAACGCTGCGATTTGGACAGTTTTTGAATGCCCTGCAAACAGGCAACAAAGAGCGGGTAAATGAATCAGCCGAAATTATATTATTTTTAAAAAACAATGCCGGTATTGTGTCTGATTTTGAGAAAATACGGAGCGATACAGGTTTCAAATGCAGGGTTACCCACCACGATACCAAAATAAGCAATGTTCTTTTTGACAACTGTAACAAAGGCCTTTGCGTAATTGACCTTGATACCGTGATGCCCGGTTATTTTATAAGTGATGTGGGAGATATGCTGCGTACTTACCTTTCTCCCGTAAGCGAAGAAGAAAAAAACTTTAGCCTGGTAGAAATAAGAATTGACATCTTTAAAGCAATTGCAGAGGGTTATATAGGCGAAATGAAAGAAGAACTTTCTCTCGCCGAAAAAGAGTTTTTTGTGTTTGCAGGAAAATTTATGATCTATATGCAGGCCCTCCGCTTTCTCACCGATCATATAAATAATGATATTTATTATGGTGCCGGGTACCCCGGACAAAATCTTATAAGGGCCCAAAACCAGGTTATCTTATTGAAAAGATTGTTTGAAAAAGAAAACGATCTTAAAGAGATAACCAGGAAATTATAGCCGGTTTTAGATTGTATGCATTATTGAACAGCTTAAAAATCAATGTATTTTGCCGCTTTTTACAAAAATTGCCGTTTTTTTAATACATGAGCACAAATAAACTCAATATAATTTTTGGTTATAAACAAATGCCTGTTACCTTTGCCGTCCGAAAAAAATTAATTGGTTCACAATGCCTACAATACAACAGTTAGTTAGAAAAGGCCGCGAAATTATCAGGGCTAAAAGTAAATCAAGGGCTTTGGATTCCTGCCCGCAACGCAGGGGTGTATGCACAAGGGTATATACTACCACTCCAAAAAAACCAAACTCAGCCTTACGTAAAGTGGCCAAAGTGAGGTTAACCAACAAGATCGAAGTTATTGCCTATATACCGGGAGAGGGTCATAATTTACAGGAGCACTCCATCGTATTGATACGTGGTGGCCGTGTAAAAGACTTACCGGGTGTACGTTATCATATTGTACGCGGAAGTCTTGATACAGCCGGTGTAAAAGACCGTAAAAAGAGCCGTTCCAAATATGGCACCAAGAAAGAAAAAGCAAAGAAATAATTAATCTAAAAGAAATAATTAAATATGCGTAAGTCGCAAGCCAAAAAATTACCTCTAGCACCGGATGGCCGTTTTAATGATATACAGGTTACCCGTTTTGTAAATAACCTTATGTGGCAGGGTAAAAAAAGTACTGCTATCAATATTTTTTACGATGCAGTGGATAAGGTAAGTAAAGTAACGAGTGAAGATGGTTATGAGATCTGGAAAAAGGCATTAAGCAATGTTACCCCCGCAGTTGAGGTACGCAGCCGCAGGATCGGTGGTTCTACTTTCCAGATACCTACCGAAGTTCGTGCCGACAGAAGGATCTCTTTAAGCATGAAATGGCTTATCCGCTATAGTCGCGAAAGAAACGGTAAAACAATGGCCGATAAATTGGCCAATGAGATCATGGCCGCCGCAAAGGGCGAAGGTGCTGCTTTTAAGAAAAAAGAAGATATACACCGTATGGCCGAAGCCAATAAAGCTTTCTCACATTTCAGGGTTTAACAAAAAACTATTTGATAATATACAAACCATCTTACGGATGGTTTTTTTTATTTCTAGGTATCCCGGTCAACTCAAAATCAGGCAATCTCGGTTTGCGTAAAATTTGTGCATAATCCCTTACCACAAAGTCCCCAACTTTATTATCTTGCAGCAGCTATGGATAAGTTTATTGTATCTGCCAGGAAATACAGGCCGCAAACATTTAATACCGTTATCGGCCAGGCCCATATTACCACCACTTTAAAAAATGCAATTGCCAATAATCAACTGGCGCATGCTTTTTTATTTTGCGGGCCAAGGGGTGTGGGTAAAACCACCTGTGCCCGTATCCTGGCCAAAACGATCAACTGCGAAAACCAGCAGCCGGATGGTGAGGCCTGTAATACCTGCAGCAGTTGTATTTCTTTTAATGATGGCGCATCATTAAATATTCATGAACTGGATGCGGCCAGTAATAATTCTGTAGATGATATACGGGCACTGGTAGAACAGGTACGGTTTACGCCGCAGGCAGGCAGGTATAAAGTATATATTGTAGATGAGGTACATATGCTTAGTTCCAGCGCCTTTAATGCATTTCTTAAAACACTGGAAGAGCCGCCACCCTTTGCTATATTTATACTGGCCACTACCGAAAAACATAAGATCATTCCCACCATTTTAAGCCGCTGCCAGATATTCGATTTTAAACGCATTACCAATAATGATACGGTAGAGCACCTGCAGGAGATCATCGCAAAAGAAGATATACAGGCAGAGAAGGCTGCCCTGCAGGTAATAGCACAAAAAAGTGAAGGCTGTATGCGTGATGCTTTAAGCATACTGGATAAGATCGTGAGTTTTACCAACGGCGCCGTTACCTATCAAAATACGCTGGAACATCTTAATATTCTTGACCATGATTATTATTTCCGCCTGCTGGATCTCCTGCTAAAACAGGATATGGCAGAAGCCATGCTTTTGTATGATGAAATAAACCGCAAAGGATTTGAAGGCGACCTTGTACTGAATGGTTTTGCAGAATTTATCCGTAACCTGCTGGTATGCCGGGATGCTAAAGCTGCCGGGTTACTGGAAGTAGTGGAAGGCATGCAGGACAAATATATTTCAGTAGCAAAAAATGTAAGCCTGTCTTATATGATAAGTGCTTTGAATATCCTGAACGAAGCGGAAATAAATTATAAAATGGCACGCAATAAAAAGTTACATACCGAACTTACCATTATCAAATTAAGTTTTTTACAGCAGGCTATAGAACTTACTGTGGATAATGGAACTGTGCTTAAAAAAAAACGGGTTGACAGCCCCATAGCCTATAAAACAAAACCGGTTGCTTCTTTGCAGGCAGCTATAAAACCGCCACTTGTAAAGGACGCAAAACTATATATACAGGATAAAGCTTCAGAAAATACGGCGATAACCAATAAACCTTTTGAAACCATTGCTGAGGTTAATACTCCCTTTACAATAAAAGAAAATATCCCGACCGGTACAACCAACGCCCCTACCGGGAATAAAAAGAACCTGCTGGATACGCTGCGCGCAAAATATGGAAGTGAATATATTATTGAAGAAGTAAAAGAAGCAGAAGCACTGGATATAACCAAACTGCGTGACCACTGGCTTCAGTATGCTGCAAAACTGGAGCAGCAGCAAAAACATTCATCCGCCAATACATTCCGTTCTGCCCAGTTAAATATAGGCGCGGATAATTATTTTACCGTTACGGTAAATGCCCATACACAGCAGAAATTTATAGAGCAGGAAAGAACAACTGTTGCTGATCTTATACAGCAGGCTTTTAATAACCGCAGCATCAGTTTTAAAGTGCTGGTGGATGAAGGCATAAAAGAAGATGTGCCCGCACAGTTATTACTCAACAGCCGCCAGCGTTTTGACCGCATAGCCGATCAATATCCTTTATTGCGCGAATTAAAAAACCGGTTAGGCCTGGACCTGGATTATTGAGTATTATTTTTCTTATACAATAAGAGTATATACATATACAGCAAGCAGGGCGCCTATGATGGGACCAATAACCGGTATCCAGCTATAGCTCCAGTCGCTGCCGCCTTTATTTTTTATAGGTAATATAAAATGCATGATACGCGGCCCAAGGTCCCTTGCAGGGTTTATAGCATATCCTGTAGGACCGCCAAGGCTTATCCCGATCGCCCATACCAGTAAGGCCACGGGCAACGCATCCAGGGCGCCGAGACTGACGTCCGATTTTATAATAAATAATACGCCCGTCATAAAAGCGAATGTGGCTAAAATTTCGGTGAGCAGGTTATGACCGGCACTGCGGATTGCAGGACCGGTACAAAATACTGCCAGTTTTGATTCAGCATCCTGGGTAGCATCAAAATGTTGTTTGTAGGTAAGCCAAACCAATGTGGCACCGATCATGGCACCAATGAACTGAGCCCCGATATACATGGGTACATCGGCCCAGTTAAATTTACCGGCATAGGCCAAAGCAATAGTAACTGCAGGATTAAGGTGTGCGCCGCTTGCAGGAGCAGAAACAAACACACCAATAAACACCGCCATCGCCCATCCCAATGTGATGGCAAAAAAACCTGCGGTATTTCCTTTTGTTTTGCTGAGTACGATATTAGCCACTACCCCATCGCCCAATAAAATAAGAAGGGCCGTGCCAACAACTTCACCGGTAAAAGCAGTCATAATTATTGTAGTTTTTGGTTTATATATCCCGCACAAAGAAACAAAGGAAATGTGAGAATGTGCAGGTGTGCAACTGTGCGGGCAGATCGAAACAACTCGTTAATCCAAACAATACCCTTTTGCAATTTCATTAAAATCCTTTACCTGTGCAATGACCCAGCTTTCATCCTTCTCTAAAATAATTGACATTTTTTGTGCTACACCGGGTGCAAGAGCAATGGCCTGCCGCGCATCTAAAAATAATAACCGTGTACGCCTTGCCAATATATCTTCAACCGTCATGGCCATTTCTTCCTTTATAAAATGCTGAATATTTTCATTTGAATAAACAGCATCACTCATTGCATCCGGCACATTATTCTGTCTTGAAGATACTATGGGCAAATGAGTGGTGATGCATTCCTTATCGTCAAGCTTTGCCACAAATACCGCGTTGTTGATGGCATCTTCAGCCATCTTCCGGTAAGTGGTCCATTTACCGCCGGTAATAGATACCAGGCCCGCTTTTGACACAATGATCGTATGATCCCTGTTTAGTAAAGCTGTTTTCTTTACACCTTTCATTTTTACCAGTGGTCTAAGGCCCGCATAAGTGCTGGTAACATCTGTACGCGTGATGGTTTGCTCCAGGTAGCGGTTTGCATGATGCAATACAAATTCAAGTTCTTCGTCCAGCGGTCGTGGCTCCAATGCAATATTTTCGATGGGTGTATCAGTAGTGCCGATCACCACTTTATCATGCCAGGGCACTGCAAAGAGTACGCGGCCATCATCCGTTTTTGGGATCATTAAAGCACTGCTGCCCGGGAAGAATTTTTTATCCACCACAATATGTATACCCTGCGATGGCGCCAATATATTATTCGTTCCGGGCTCATCCATTTTTATTACATGATCTGCAAAAACGCCTGTAGCATTTATTACGGACCTGCCTTTAAGCTCGTAGGTTCTGTGGTTCAGAACATCTTCCGCTACCACACCACATATTTTTTCCTTTGCTTTTAGCAGCGCTTTTACTTTTATATAGTTTAATACCACCGCATCATTTTTTACGGCAGTGAAAGCAAGATCGGTGGCGAGCCTCGCATCATCAAACTGGCCGTCGTAATAAACAATACCGCCTTTTAATTTTTGTGTGTTGATGCCCGGCAGTTGCAGGATGGTTTCATTTTTATTCAGCAGTTTGGTTTTCCCCAGGCTCAGTTTACCCGCTAAAAAATCATAGAGCTTTAGCCCTGTACCATAATATATTTTTTGCGCTATGCTATAAGCCGGAACTATAAACGCCATGGTGGCAGAAATATGCGGGGCATTGTGAAGCAGCCATCCTCTTTCCTGCAATGCCTCTTTTACCAGTTTTAAATTGCCCTGTTCCAGATAGCGGACGCCCCCGTGTACCAGTTTTGTGGATCGGCTGGATGTACCTTTTCCAAAATCATGGGCTTCTAATAATAATGTTTTATAACCTCTTGATGCTGCATCCACTGCGGCACCAAGGCCGGTGGCCCCGCCGCCGATAATAATGATATCCCAAACAACTTTTTCGTGCAACTGCATGAGCATATCATTCCTGTTCATATATCTTATTATTATTCCTGTGTAAATATATTGCGCTGTCAAGATGGATGGGTTTTCCGGGTGATGTTTTTTTCTTTTCTATTTTCGCCTTTAAATGTTTTCGTTCGATGGTCCGCAATTTTGCCCGATTATTTTTCAATTCCCACGCCTCCTTTTCAATTTTCCACCGGATTTTTTATACCCGCACTTGCAAATAAGTGCCAAAAACAACTAAAAAAAGTGGCAAAAACGCACAAAAAAGAATATTCTTAAACCACTTTATTCTTCTTTATAGCTAAATTACAATTTATGGTCCCGCGGAAACTTTCAAAAACGTTGAGGAAGTTTCTCCAGATCTCCGGAAGTCTTTCAAAACTGCTGGGAAGACTTGCTCAATGCCTCAGCAGAATTTCCCGATAGCAAAAAAGGTTTACTCAGGGCCCGGGTACACTTAATGAGTGTCTGGGGAGTTTTACAAACTGTTTGCGCGGCGCCGCACAATGGTTAGGGAGCATCGCAAAATAGTTCGGGAGCTCTGCAAAACTCCCCGGAAAAATGCAAAACGTGTGGGGAGTGTCGCAAAACGGTTCGGGGGCGCTGCAAAATAATTCGGGAGCACTGCAAAATGCTTCGGAAACTCTGCAAAATGCCCGGAAAAAATGCAAAACTCTTCGGAAGTGCCGCAAATCGTTTCGGGAGCGCCGCAGAACTCTTCGGGAAGACTGCAAAAGCTTCCGGAAAATGCCCCTGTTTATCATGTAAATGAAAAAGCGATCAGGAAAGTCGTTTCGAAAAAAGCAGATCATTAACAATCTGTTGGTTTGTAATCATCACCATATTTTTATTCAACTGCCTGAACATATAATTCCCGCTCATAGCTCATAATTTTTTTCATTCTCCTCATCAATGTATATTTTACCAGATGTGAAGATTACAATTGTTCAAAGAAATATGCATAAAAAATCCCTGTTGGTTTTGCAGTATAAAACACAACAAGGAATAATATTTTTAGTCAGCTATATTAGTATTGGTATGAAAATTAAAACCCCGCATCCGTATCAAAACCTTCATCAAAATCACCCGTATTCATTTTACTTCCTTTTTGTATATAGAGTTTTCCGCCATCGCCACTACCGGGTATCGGGGCAGGGCCAATGGGTTTCCAGTTACCGCCGCCTGCAGGGCCCTTATAGCCATTATCGTCCGTCCACTGCTCAAATTTCTGGATATGCAGCAGGGCACGAAGTTTTAAATTTTCGAGGGAGCCATTACGGTGCTTGGCGATCTTTATATGCGTTTCGCCCTTGGTACTTTCACCATCTTCATTGGTAAGTGTTTCATAGTATTCCGGGCGGTAAATAAATATCACCATATCCGCATCCTGCTCTATGGCGCCGGATTCACGCAGGTCGCTCAGCTGCGGCATCTTGCTTTCCTTGCGGGTTTCCACGGCGCGGCTCAACTGGCTTAAGGCAATGATGGGAATATTTAATTCTTTTGCCAGCGCCTTAAGGTTACGCGATATATTACTTATCTCCTGCTCACGGTTGGCCCCGCGGTCACTGACGCCGCTCATCAGCTGGAGATAATCAATGATGATCAGGCCCACATGATGTTTATTAACCAGTCTCCTTGCCTTTGCCCTGAATTCAAAAATATTCAGCGCGGCGGTATCATCTATATAAATGGGCGCCTGTTCTAATTTCTTTATGCCTTTTGTATGCAATTGCTGGTATTCATAATCTTCCAGTTTACCCCTTGCAATTTTTTCCAGCGCAATTTCGCTTTCAGCGGATAAGATACGCTGTACCAGTTGCGCGGCGCTCATCTCCAGCGAAAAGAAAGCCACCGGTGTGGGTTTGATGGGGCTCAATGCTGCATTGCGGGCAAGGTTTAAAGCCAGTGCCGTTTTACCCACGGATGGTCTTGCTGCTAAAATAATCAAATCGGTTGGCTGCCAACCATACGTAACCCTGTCAAGGCTGCTAAAACCGCTGGGCACGCCCGAAATATCTTCTGTTTTGGTGCGCAGCTCATCAATACGGTTGATGGTTTTGGCAAGGACATTTCCTATATCATCATAATTTTTCTTGAGGTAATTATTGGTGATATTAAACATTTTTGTTTCGCTGTCATCCAGGAGGTCAAAAACGTCGGTGCTGTCTTCATAGGAATCACTGATTATTTCTCCGCTGATCCTGATCAGTTCGCGTTGTATAAATTTCTGCAGAATAATTCTCGCATGCGCTTCAATATTGGCGGTAGATACCACGGCATTGGTAAGCTTGGTAATATAGTAAGGCCCGCCCACCATATCCAGTTCTTCCCTGAACTTTAATTCTTCTACCACGGTAAGCATGTCTATGGGAGAGCTTTTCTGGGCAAGACTTTGAAAGGATTTGAATATTACCTGGTGCGCATCTGTATAAAAACATTCCGGCTTTAAGATCTCTATTACATTATCAAAAGCAGCTTTCTCCAGCATGATGGCGCCCAGCACAGCTTCTTCCAGTTCCCTTGCCTGCGGCGGAACCTTGCCATATACCATTGTGCTGAGGTCTATACCGGGTTTTCTCCTGGTTTTTCTGTCTTTATTAAAATTAGTTATTTCCATTTTTTGTAAGCTACAAGCGTTATTAGTTTTATTTATTTGCCACTATAAAATTTTCAACCAGTATTATATAATTGTTATCGCAATGTTACCGGAGAATTAATTTCGTGGACAAGAGGGCGAATATAGCTGTTGTATTTTTTATGCTAAAACATTTTACTGATTAATATTTATTAAGAACGGTTACACGGGTTTTAACACACAAAAATTGTGCTTATAAACAATATTTTTTTGTTTGTCCACAGATGAAAAAAGTTTTCCGCTGTAACCATAATATTATGCACATAATTTGTGCAGAAAGATTTTTGGAACAATGTTGCTTTTTTACCGGGATTTTAAGTAAATAGGTAACCGGAAATTTCCGTGTATTTTTTAAAAAATTATTCCTGTCCTTCTTATTTGTTTTGAACTTACCGGGAAAATGATCCATATATAAATAAAATTAATATCCCGCCCTTCCTGTGATACAGATACAACCTCTGTCAACGATGCGGCATCCATACAGTTCAAAGCTTATATTTGCAATAACTGAAAATAATAACGGATGACGATTTCATACAACTGGCTGAGCAATTATCTTCCCGAAACCATTGAACCGGAAAGGCTTTCCAAAATACTTACTGCAATTGGCCTGGAAGTAGAAAGTATGGAGCAATACGAAAACATTAAAGGTGGTTTGGAAGGGCTGGTAACTGGCGAAGTTTTAGAATGCACACAACACCCCAATGCCGATAAATTAAAATTGACCACGGTAAATATCGGGAGCAAAGAGCCATTGCAAATTGTTTGCGGTGCACCCAATGTGGCTGCGGGGCAAAAAGTGATCGTTGCCCCTCCGGGCGCTACTATCTATCCATCAAAAGGCGAACCTGTATTGCTGAAAGTGGCTAAAATAAGGGGAATAGAAAGTTATGGAATGATCTGTGCCGAAGACGAGATCGGCCTTAGTGAAAACCATGCAGGAATTATTATTTTGCCGGCAGATACTGTTCCGGGAATTCCCGCTGCGTCGCTGTTTAAGCACTATAGCGACGTGATCTTTGAGATAGGGCTTACACCTAACCGTATGGATGCGATGAGCCATATAGGCGTGGCAAAAGATGTGTGCGCCTATCTTAACCATCATACCAATAAACCATCCAGGCCAAAACTGCCTTTTATAAATACATTTAAAGCAGACAACAATACGTTTCCCATATCTGTTCACATTGAAAATAAAAGCGCCTGCAGAAGATATTCAGGTATTACCCTTTGTAATATAAACATTGCAGCTTCTCCGCAATGGCTTCAGAACAGCCTGAAGGCTATTGGTCAAAAACCAATAAATAATATTGTAGACATTACCAATTTTATACTGCACGAAACCGGTCAACCATTGCATGCATTTGATGCTGATGCTATTACAGGCAAAAAAATAATTGTAAAAAATCTGCCTGCTGATACGGCATTTATAACCCTGGATAATAAGGAAAGAAAATTAAGCGCGGATGACCTGATGATATGCAACGCAGAGGAGCCCATGTGTATTGCCGGAGTATTTGGTGGAATAAAAAGTGGTGTATCAGGAAACACAAAGAACATTTTTTTGGAAAGCGCCTGGTTTAACCCGGTGGATGTGCGTAAAACTTTCCTGCATCATAACCTGAAAACGGAGGCTGCCACTCATTTTGAAAAGGGAGTGGATATATCTGCCACTGTTACGGTGCTGAAGAGGGCTGCATTGTTAATAAAGGAAATAGCCGGTGGGGAAATTTCAAGTGATATTGTTGACGAATATCCATCACCGGCAGAAAAAACACAGGTTTCCATCAAGTATCATTATTTAAAAAAAATAAGCGGGAAAAATTATCATCCCGATGCTGTAAAGAAAATACTGGAAAGCCTGGGCTTTGAAATTATGAAGGAAGGTATTGATGAATTGCGGGTGGCGGCGCCATTTAGTAAAGCAGATATTAGTTTACCTGCTGATGTGGCGGAAGAGGTAATACGCATTGATGGTATTGATAATATAGACATCCCTTCATCCATTACCATGTCTCCCGCTTCGGATGACTATACTGTAAAGGAACAGCTTCTTGAAAAAATGGCGGGTCATCTTACAGGGCTTGGCTTTAATGAAATACTTACTAACTCTATTACCAACAGCAAATATTATGATGAAGCCACTTTAAAGGGCGCCGTAAAAATGATCAATAGCCTGAGCGCCGATCTGAATGTAATGCGGCCATCCATGTTGCAAACAGGCCTGGAATGTATTGCGTATAATATTAACCGGAAAAACAGTGACCTGCGGTTTTTTGAATTTGGAAAAACTTATACTCAAAATGCAGTTGGATCATATAGGGAAGACGAACATTTGTGTCTTTACCTGACGGGAAATACAGGGCAGGATCAATGGCAAAAAAAAGCAGAACCCGTTAACTTTTTTACGCTTAAAGGCATTGTACAATCGGTGCTGGCCTTGTGTGGTATTAATGGTATTAAATTTGAAGAATCCACAACAACTGATAAACATGGTTTTTTTATGAAAATTAAAAATACCATTTTGGGATTTATATCGCAGGTGGATACCGCCACCATACAAAATTTTGATATAAAACAGCCAGTATATTTTGCCGATCTTTATTATGCACCCGTTTTGCAACTTGTAAAGAAACAAAAAATGGTGTATAAGGAGATCCCCAAATACCCGGCAGTGCAAAGGGACCTGGCAATAATTGTTGAAAAAGATATTTCATTTGCTGCAACCGAAGCCAGTATAAAGAATGCCGGCGTTGCACGTTTACAGGACTACCGGCTATTTGATATATTTGAAAGCGAAAAATTGGGTTCGGATAAAAAATCAATGGCTTTACATTTTACCTTTATTGATGAAGAAAAAACGCTCACCGACAAAGAAACAGACAGTATGATGCAAAAGATCGTACAAAATCTTGAAAAAGAATTATCTGCCGAAATAAGAAAATAAAATTCTTTTTTAAAAAAACTTATGGAAGAGCTGGATATATATTTAAAAAAACTGAAAGACAGCATCCAGGTGCTGATGAAAGAATATGATCATTTACAGAAAGAGAATAAACTGCTTAAAAGCAAAATTGAGGAGCAAAAAATGATCATATCTGCAAATGAAGAAAAAAGGAATGACCTGGAACAAAAAATTGACACCGCTAAACTGGGGACTCAAAACCTGGCGGAAGAGGATAAAATAAAGCTCAGGGAAAGGATTGATTATTATCTTTCCGATATTGAGAAATGTCTTGCACTGCTTAACTCCTGATATATGACCACAGACTTAATTCCTGTAAATGTTTTAATTGGTGACAGATCGTATCGCCTGAGGGTAAATTCCAATGAAGAAGAGCAGTTACGTAAAACAGTAAAGACGATCAACGAAAAAATAATTGACTTCAAAACCAATTTTGCAGGAAAGGATATGCAGGATTATATAGCCATGGTGTTGCTTTGGTTTGCAACAGATCATGAATTTGCTACCCAGTCAGATATTGACGTGGCTGCTATTAAAAACAAATTATCCCAGATACAGGAAATAATTGACAAAGGCCTCTCACGCACTTAAAATAAAAATCTCCATCTAATTAAAGACAGAGATCCTCATTCGCCCCCGCAAAATATGTTAATTAATTAATTAAGTTGTATGCTATAATAGGGTGTATATCCCCAATCACCATTTGAATAGGTAAACCTCAACATATAATACATCGGGTTTCCTTTTATTTTGTCATCGTCAAAGGAATAGGTCTTTGCATTTGTGGAATTTTGACTCGTGTAAATTACTTGTATTGCGCAGAAATTACTTTTGTCACCACTGCTCATCAGTTCAATTTTCGTAATTCCCTTTTCGTAAGAAGTCTTGAAATTTACGGTTATTAAACTGCTGCTGCTTTGTTTAGCTTCCAGATCTAATACCCCTACATTGGAATCCTGGTAAAAGAAATCAGCAGGATTACTGGTTTCCGGGGTAACTAAATCTTTTTTGGAACAGGACATAAATAAAGAGACTGACAATACAAATAAAATACACTTGTTCATTTCTAAAAATTAAATTGTAAGATCAGTTCTCAGAGAGGGCGGAGTAAAAACGGGATTAAACTTATATGCCAAACCAGATGCCATTTTTATTTTAAGACGTAAGTGATTAATAATCAATATCTGCAATTTTTTAAGCATCCTGAAGTTGTTCTTTTTGGGAAAGATGATTCTCATTTTTGGAAAAATGAATTGCTGCTAGTATTCCACAGTTTTTTTATCTTCGCAACTTTACTTACAGTCAGTCATTTAAAATACATGATGAAACAGCGAGACTGCATATGATTTTGAAATGAACAAGTGTATTTTATTT
>JGI24806J26614_1000235_pt1 | contig 14717 bp, 16 predicted proteins | sample Kansoi200umMDA_FD_26614 | JGI IMG/M metagenome (IMG submission 26614)
CGGTTGGATTCACAAAAAAATATAGTAACGCATTCAGCGTGTCTTCGGCCACCTCTAACGTGCAAGTTCCGGCAATGGAACTAAGGCCCGCCGGCAAATCATTGGGGGAGGTAACCGTTACCGGCCGCCGCCCGCTCATTGAAAATAAAATTGACAGAACAGTGATCAACGTGGAAGCGGCCCCAACCAGCGTCGGTGCTTCGGCACTGGAAGTATTGGAGAAGTCGCCCGGTATTTCGGTTAGCAATGACGGTGCGATAAGTCTTAAAGGAAAACAAGGTGTTATTGTAATGATGGACGGCAAACCAACCTATTTGTCGCCGACGGATCTTGCAAACGTACTGCGTAATCTGCCTGCTTCCGCGCTTGACCAGATTGAGATCATGCCGAACCCGCCGGCTAAGTATGATGCGTCCGGTAATTCAGGTATCATCAATATCAAAACAAAAAAGAGCAGGAATGACGGCTTCAATGGCAGCGTAACATTGGGCGGTGCAGCAAGTTTATATAAGAGAGACAATTCATACCTGACCCCGGTTCGCACGCAAGGGAGCGTTAATCTTAATTACCGAAAAGGAAAGTGGAACTTGTTTGGCAATTATAATTTTAATTACCGCGAAGGAAGAGGTAACCTGGATTTAACGCGCAAGTTTTATGAAAAGAACGGTGTGTTAGATTCCTATTCGCAATCCGTCACCAATTTCAATTTCCGAAACAACAACCACACATTAAAAGTGGGCTTCGATTACTATGCAGATAAAAAAAATGTATTCGGCATTGTATTGACGGGGTTCGGCTTTTTCGGGCGACCTATGCCCCTCAGCACGCAAACGATCGTTAATCCTAATGGTGAAATTGAATCGGTGCTGAATTCCACAACTACCAACAAGCTGAATTTTTATAATTATTCCGGGAACTTTAATTATAAGCACAGTTTTGATTCGGCCGGTCGCGAAATAACAGTAGACTTAGATTATGTTGGATACAACAGCGGTTCCAAATCGTTGCTCGAAACGGATGTTTTCGATGGTTCAGGTAATCACCAGGGCAGCCTGGTATTAAAAGGAGATCTCCCGGGCATCATTAATATTTATTCTGCCAAGACCGATTATACGCACCCGTTAAAAAAGAATATGCGGCTGGAAGCAGGATTCAAGACGAGCTACGTTCGTAATGATAACAAGGTTGATTATACAAGAGATGACAACGGCGTGTTCGTACCGGATTCACGCTCCAACAGGTTTATTTACCAGGAAAATATCAATGCCGCTTATGCGAGCATCAATAAGACCTGGAAAAAATGGAGCGCACAGTTTGGACTGCGATTAGAAAATACCGTTGCCAAGGGAAAACAGGTTACCAACGATTCAACTTTCACAAGAGACTATACCAACCTGTTTCCGACCGCCTATATCAATCATGAAGCAAGCAAAAGATAGTTTCACGCTCTCATTTGGTCGCCGCATCGACCGTCCCAATTACCAGGATCTGAATCCGTTTGTATGGTTTCTTGATTCGCTCTCGTATCGCCAGGGAAATCCATATTTATTGCCGCAGTTCGCAAACAATATTGAGTTCAGGCATACCTATAAGGGAAAATATACGACCACCATCAACTATTCGGTTACTGATGATGTAATATCACAAATATTGAAACAGAATACCGAACAACGTACCACTTTCCTTACATCTGATAATGTTGCTCAATTCCGTAATGTAGGTATTGCGATCAACGCGCCTGTGCAATATTCGAAGTGGTGGTCCTCAAATATATTCCTGAATGTATTTAATAACCGCTACACAGGTTCTTATTATAATTCATTCACCGGGAATAATGACCCGATTGATGTTGACTATACATCATTCATGATAAATGTTTCTAACACTTTCACATTTCAAAAAGGATGGACAGCGGAGGTGAGCGGATTTTATCGCGCGAAAGGAGTGGAGCAGTTATCCATATCTGAACCGATGTATTTTATGGGACTTGGCGGACAAAAAACGGTAATGAAAGGCAAAGGAACACTCCGACTGAATATCCGCGATCCGTTTCATTGGCAGCAATACAGAGGTTATACAAGGTATAGTGATATTGATGTGCGCGTGCGTAATAAATGGGATAACCGCAATGCAACGCTCACTTTCAGTTATCGTTTCGGCAAATCTACTGTTGCCCAGGCACGCAGGCGTTCAACAGGAGCAAGTGATGAACAGAATCGGGCCGGTGGCGGTCAGCAATAAAATTGGATAGTTCTTTCGTTTCATGTGCATCCAGAGCCTCTCCCGAAGGAGGGGCTTTTTCATTTTTATATAAGCAGCAGAAATTAATAAACAATCTTAATTTTGATGCACATAAAACTTTTTTTATGCCTTCATTCGACATAGTAAGTAAAGTGGACGGCCAGGCGCTCGACAATGCGGTGAACGTAACTACCAAGGAAATTACCAACCGTTTTGATTTCAAGGGATCGCATGTTGTAATCGATCTCAATAAAAAAGAATTTAAAATTAACATCGAAACGGAAGATGATATGAAGATGCGTCAGTTGATTGATGTATTGATCAGCAGGGCGCATAAGCAGGGAATCTCACCGGAAGCGTTTGATTTTAGTAAGGACGCCTATCAAAGCGGAAAGTTTGTAAAGAAAGAGGTAACGGTGCGCAACGGCCTAAAACAGGAAGATGCAAAAAAGATCGTTAAGCTGGTGAAGGATTCGGGATTGAAAGTGCAGGGCCAGATCATGGATGATATGGTACGAATAACCGGCAAAAAAATCGACGACCTGCAGTCTGTTATCCAACTATGCAAATCTTCAGAGCTGGGCATCCCGTTGCAATATGAAAATATGCGCAATTAGCACCTCACATTTTTTTGTAGAAATTGTGAATAACCAAGTGGAAAACAGGTGTATAACAACAGATTAGAAAATTTGGAAACAGGCAATTGTCAAACGTATCTTCAATTTACAACGTTGCAGGAATCCCTAAACAAGATGAATGCAACTGGGGTTACCGGAAATTTTGGAAACGAAATGGAAAGTAACTTCGGAAACCATCGGGTTAGTAAGTATATGAACGCAAGTGAATATAAATACAAAATCTGATGGTTTTCTTTTTGTACCTATCCCATTAGTTGCACCTTTATATTCCATTAACGAAATTTGATTTGGACAAAAGCTTAACATGGCATAATTTTGCGTTCCTTTTCAAGAGGAGAATACCAGGCGGATATATGATCCTGTAGGTATTTAAAATCAAAGAGTTATGAAAAAAGGCATTCATCCTTCAAGTTATCGATTAGTTGTTTTTAAAGATATGAGTAACGGCCATGGCTTTATCAGTCGTTCCACTGCAGCTTCCAAAGAGACTGTAAAATGGGAAGATGGCAAGGAATATCCCCTTATTAAACTGGAGATCTCCAACACCTCTCATCCCTTCTTTACCGGTCAGAAAGTATTGGTAGACACAGCCGGTAGGATTGATAAATTCAAAAAGCGTTACGAAAAGAAAAAATAAAGTTGTAATTTCAACATAACATTTTTGTTTTTCATGGCTATACTTTCCCTTTCCTGGTCTCAGGAAGGGGATTTTTTTTAACGAATAGTTGTAGTTTTAAGCATGTTGCAAATTATTCTGGATGATACGCGCATACGTGATCATCTGTTTCCTTTCGCCCAAATCAATTCAGTCGCCGATATACGCGTTGGTATTCTAACTCTCCGGGAAAAATGGGAGAAAATGACTGGCCGTCAAATTCTTTTAAGTGGTGAAGGGAAAGTTGACAATAAAATAGGGCAAAACTTTACACCCGCCGTTCTATCTGCCAATATTATCCCCGATAAAAACCTCATTGATTCTATTTCCAAAGGCGAAAATTATCTTGAGCAGCAGTCACTACACGTTTTGCAATATCCCTGGAACATTTTCCAGTTTAATGACCGGGCCCTGCGGGAAGATTTTGCATTACTAACGGAAGGACGAACTTCGGAACCATTACCGTCAACTGTCCGGGTGGTTGAGCCATCGAAAATATTTATTGAAAAGGGCGCAAGGTTGCATCATTGCATTTTGAATGCGACGGAAGGGCCTATATATATAGGAAAAGATTCGCAGGTTATGGAAGGCGTTCTTATACGGGGTCCTTTCGCGTTATGTGAAGGTGCAACGGTTAAAATGGGAGCAAAGATTTATGGCGCAACCACTATTGGCCCGCATTGCGTGGTAGCTGGTGAAATAAAGAATTCGGTTTTTTTTGGTTATTCCAATAAAGCGCATGATGGTTACCTCGGTGATGCAGTTATTGGTGAATGGTGTAATCTGGGAGCGGGAACTTCTAACTCCAATGTAAAAAATAATGCAGGCCAGGTAAAAGTATGGCATCAATCATCGGGTTCTTATATAGAAGCAGGAATAAAATGCGGCTTGTTGATGGGCGATTACTCGAGATGTGCAATCAACACTTCTTTTAATACAGGAACAGTTGTGGGCATTGGTGCCAATGTATTCGGTGAAGGATTAACACCGAAGTTAATTCCCAACTTTGCCTGGGGCTGCAACCAGGAGAAGTACCAGTTTGATAAGGCAATACGTGATATTGAAAACTGGAAAAAATTAAAAAACAAAGAATTCTCCTCAACGGAAATTCAAACTTTGAAGACTATTTTTGACCGATCATAACCCAATTAATATGAGAAAACAAATAGCAGCGGCAAACTGGAAAATGAATTGTACCTATCAGCAGGCTGAAAAATTATTGAACGATATTCTTAGCGCCGGTATTTTACTCTCTGAAAATAGATATGCGATTTTTGCGGTGCCTTATCCTTACCTTATCATGGCGCGAAGTGAAGTGGCGGAAGAAGGTAACTACTTTGTAGCTGCTCAAAATTGTTTCAATAAAAAATCAGGCGCATATACCGGGGAAGTGTCTGCTGAAATGCTCCAATCAATCGGAATTGAATATTGCGTCATTGGCCATAGCGAACGGAGAGAGTATTTCTCTGAGAACAACCAAATGCTGGCCGAGAAAATAGATATATGCCTGGAATATGGAGTTACGCCGATCTTTTGTTGTGGTGAAGCGCTTTCCATCCGTGAAGCGGGTACGCAAGACAGTTTTGTCGAAAACCAATTGATTGAATCGCTCTTCCATTTATCTGCGCAGCAAGTACAGAAAATCGTGATCGCTTACGAACCGATATGGGCCATTGGTACCGGCAAAACTGCTACTGCACAACAGGCGCAGGAAATGCATGCCCACTTGCGTAAAATATTGGGAAAACAATACGGGCCCCTGGTTGCAAACAATCTTTCAATTTTATATGGCGGCAGCGTGAAAGCCGGTAATGCGAAGGAACTATTCAGTCAGCCGGATGTCGATGGAGGACTGGTTGGCGGCGCATCTTTAGTCGCTGAGGAATTTATTACGATTATTAACTCCCTAAAGCAGTGAGGCCAATTATTTTTTGAATGGCCGATTGCAAGCATTCGCCGTTGCTGATGCGTTGAGCAAGGGGACGCATACGATCAATCATAGCGCCATATTCTTCTTCGGTTAAATTGTTGATATGTTGTTCCAGTTCGTATAAACTACTAATGCAAAAACCAATCTTATATTTCGATACTAAATCCCCGGCCGCAGTATTTTGCGGAGCAATAACAGGAAGCCCGCTGACAATATATAGCGACAACTTATGAGGACTATTATACTCAAGATACTTGCCTGTTGATCCTTCTGGTTTTTCAATACTTTCGCCATCCCAAACCAAACCAAACGACGCGGTAAATGCCGCCGGCAATTGGTATGGATAGACTGTTCCTTTATACGATACGTTTGGTTGGCCTAAAATCGTGGTTGCATCACCCGGTCCATATATATCGAAAAGAACGTTAGGGGAGTTTTTTATTGAATGAAGATTCTTCACAAACGCAGCCTTATCCAAATGTCCCGCCCATGCCAGTGAAAAAGATTTTCTCCTCTTTCCTTGAAACGGTTGCGTTAAGAAATCAAAAAATTCAAGCATGGCACTTTCTGCACCTGGATGAATCGTCTGCAGCCAATTTTGCATCCTGTTATTGTGGACAATAAAAAAATGATATTGGCGAAGCTCATTAATTTCTTTTTGCAAAGTTTCCTCGTCGTTATCCCGCATACCTTCGATATCCATCAGCAGGCAAACAGGGCGTATGTTCTTACTCCTTGTTAAGGATCTTATCAACCATTTGCCAAATCGGTGATATAGCGGAAACTGGAAAAAGAAAATCGATTGGCCTTGAATGTTCTTAATTGAAGATATAAGACGGAAAAGCTGTTTTAGTTTCAAAAGAGGATACCAAATGCGCTGATTTGGAAAACTGACAGGAGTGAGGCCTGCGTTCTTCATTGTCCTGTCCGCATCAAAATATCCCACGCCACCGTGGAGAGGTACATCCCCATCATTGACCTGTAAGAAATATGCGGATCGTTTATCAATCATTGTAATCTTTTATTGCGCTTGCTTATTTCGCACAAACCAGGCCGCAAAACGATATATATCTTTCAGCAACCTGTTCCTAAAGACAACCAGTTGAATGGAAAAGTATACCAGCATACATAATACAATCGTGACGACCAACTCCTGGAAAGTACTCATATCCAAACGTTGTATGAAATATACAACAGGTATAAATAATGCTGATGCAGCAATGGCTTGTATAAAGATGACCGGATCAAAAAGCAACATTTGCCTTTCATGTTTATGCAGAAAATATATAAGAAAGACTACAGTTACTGATTCCGATATAAGAATAGAAATGCTTGCGCCGACATCATTCAGGGAAGGACATAGCAGCGCCATACAAATCACGAGGCTAATAAATCCCGCTGCCAGGCCTTTTACTACAATGCGGTCTTTTTGCATGGGCAATAAGACCTGCCTGTTTAGATACAAGCTATATGACTTAATGAGGGGATATAATGACAATATCTTAATGTCTATTATGGCGGCACTAAATTGCGGACCAAAATATAAATTGGCGAATGGTTCTGCTACGAGGTATAAACCGACACATAAGGGTACAATCAATATTGTAATGAGCCGGATGGATTGCAAATTGGTGGTCTGGGCCTTTTCGTATTCATTCTGGTGCAACAGCGCAACCATTCTTGGATACAACACAATTAGCATGTCAGTAATAATAGCCCCACTCATCCTGATCAATTTTATCGCAAACGCATAATAACCCAAAGCCGTTATCGTGCTGAATAATCCAAGCAAAACGTTATCGAGCCAGATAGAAGCCGCAAAAAGAATCGATACCTGGAAGATAGGAAGCGCACGACGAAAATGTTTTTTCCAATTGATATTTTGAAAGGAAGGCGACATCTCTCGTAAAAACAATACTAAATTCCACAGCAGGCCCACGATAGCGGTTCCGGCGATTATGGCATAATATAAATAGTAATCGGAGGTGTTTTTGATCAATAGAAAAATTGATATCAATCCAAGCAAACGTGTAACGATGTCGCGAAAGGCAATAAAACGGAATCTTTCCAATCCAATGAAATACCAGTCACACGAAAACGCGCTGACCAGGAAAAAACTCACGGAAAATAGCACAAGCCGGATATCGCCGATGCGATACCAGGTGGCAAAGACGGCGATCCCATAGATGATCAATGTAATGCCGGAGGCAACAATATGGAGCATCATTATCTCTGAGGCAGTTCGGGATAACTCTTTTTTTGAATTAGTGCTCCTCGCAATTTCCCGGATACCATAGGTGGAAATGCCAAATTCTGCCAGCGTGATAAAATACCAGGTAAAAGAGTCCATGAAACTAACCCTGCCGATACCAGCGGGATCCAGGATGCGGGAAACATAGGGAATTGTAATGAGTGGAACGAGTAGCTGCGCAAAAGATAAAATAGAATTGTAGAATAAATTTTTTCTTAAGTTTTGCAACTTTAATGGCTTTTGGCTGGTAATATTGGGCCATACAAACATAACTATTTATAGGAACTTTCTAACGATCGCGTAAATCGTATTGAATGATAAAAAAAATACTTTGGCTGCCGAGTTGGTATCCTAACAGAACTGCGCCATTCGATGGAGATTTTATCCAACGTATGGCAAAGGCGACCGCTCAATACCAGCACGTATTTGTTTTATATATAGTAAGAGAGGAGAACTTACGAAGTGCCGCGCCGGTCAATATCACAACAAACAACAATGCTAATCTCACCGAGCAAATCCTGTATTATAGGTCCGGCAACAGGTTATCGGCGTTATATCAGTATTTCAAATTGTACAGGCGGTTAATCAAAAACTATATCCGTGAATATGGGAAACCGGACTATGTACATATACAGGTGCCGATAAAGGCGGGCCTGCTTGCATTGTGGGTGAAGAGAAAGTTCAATATCCCCTATGTACTGACGGAGCATTATGGCATCTATAATGATATTGTTGATGATTCATTCAAAAACAGGCATTTCTTTTTCCGGCATTATACGCGGAAAGTTATCAGGATGGCCGACAAGTTCCAAACCGTTAGCAGATATATAGGTGAACGCATTAACGAAATCGTCATCAATAAACCCTTTACAGTTGTATACAATACGGTTGATACAACTTTGTTTGAATACAGTCCCGCAAAAAATAACGTGTTCAGGTTTTTGCATGTGTCCAATATGATCCCTTTGAAAAATGTCGAAGGCATTCTTAGGGCGATAAGCGCATTATATCAGACGAATCAAAATTTTGAATTGTTCCTGATCGGCCCTTATCCACCTCATGTTTACGCGGCTGCAGAAAAAACAGGCTTGCTGAATAAAGCAATTTTTTTTATCGGGGAGATCAGTTACGCGGAAGTGGCGGGTCATATGAAACAAGCCCACTCTTTAATATTGTTCAGCGATATTGAAAATATGCCGTGTGTGATCCTGGAAGCGCTATGCTGCGGATTACCGGTAATTGCTACCCGGGTAGGTGGCATCCCGGAAGTGGTTAATTTCCATAATGGCATTTTAATACGCCCGCGCGATGAAGCGGCCCTGGTTGAAGCAATGAGTACGATGATGAATCAATATAAACAATTCGATCCCATAAAAATTTCCGGGGACGCCCGGCAATTATCCAGCTATGAAACGATCGGTTTACAAATCAGTAACGGGTACCAATAACTAATTTTTCAACTTATTGACGAGTTCAACATATTCCTGCATGGCGGCTTCCCTGGTTTTGCCTTTTAAACCACACCAGGCATCATATTTTGCACGGCTTACAAAATCGAATGGATTGGAGGGAGGGTCTACATTCACGTCACCCTGCGTCGCTTGTTTATAGAGTGAATATAGTTGTAGGAGGGTATCATTGCTGGGGCGGTCACTCAACTCTTTGCTTTCTACTGTTGCTTTTTCGAACAAGGTCTTAAGGTCCATAAAATCGGGGATAGTTTTTGCAACGAAAGTAGCGTATTTAGCCGGATGGTTCGGGAAACCAGCGAATTTTTTGCGCTTATACTATAATGCTTTTTCCAAAACAATAAATTCAAGATCCTGTGCGGGCCTGCCGAAACGCGGATCAACGGCAAATGGTTTTGTTTTGCCGGTTTGTTGATAGCCATGCCGCTCATACCACGCTATCAACTCATGCCGGATAGAAATCACATTCATAGTAATTACGCTGGAGTGCTGCTGAATTGCATACGCCGTGGCGGCCGACAGCAACTGTTTTCCAATTCCCTTTGCTTGTAGTTCCGGTGAAACAGTCAACATTCCCAAATATAATTGGTCACTTTGTTTTTGCAGGTATACACATCCAACAAGCTCGTCGTTTTCATTCACCGATTTAAGTAAAACAGCTCCCGGTTTACGGAGCAACTCCAGTATCGACGCTTCATCGATACGGATCCCATCGAGCAGGTCGGCTTCCGTAGTCCAGCCTTTTTTGGAGCTCTCACCCCTGTATGCGCTGTTGATTAGGTGTACCAACTCTTCAGCATCTTGTTCTACTGCTTGTGAAATGGAATTGATGGTTATCATTTCGAAATCGGGTATAAAATAAGCGATAAATATACGATTTGTTGTGAAAGGTGATCATTGAAAACAGTCTATTTGAATGCTGGTTATTGTGATTCATTGCCCTATGTGTTATATATAAGTGGCATAATATTTTAACCTATGTTCAGTGGAATCTATTAATCATAAATGAAACAAAAATTTATGATCAACAATATAATTACCGAAATACAACAAAGACTCGGAACGGGACCATTGCAAAAGATCGATCCTAATACACAGGACATCAAACCGGCCGAAGCAAGCACTTCTTTGTTAGCGCAGGCGGCCATTCCTGCAATGTTGACTGGTCTGTACAAATATGGACATTCCGATGAAGGCGCAAAACAAATTCTTCGGGGAAATATTTCTACATCGTGGGTAAAAACATTGTTTGGAGATACCGCAGATGTAGTAGTAACCCAGGTGGCCGATTATTCCGGCGTTACGACGGCAGAAGCTGAAGACGCAATGGAAAAAAGCGCGCATGTGGCTATCAACATTACCAGGGAGCAGTTGAAAGGAAATGACAACAAGGATCAATTAAAAAAATTCCTTACCTCACAGCGGAATGTTATACTAAAACATTTACCTGCGCAGCTGGACATTGGGAAATTACTGAATGATGAAACGCTGGATGATAAAACCAATAAAATGGAAGGACCTATTTCGAACCTTATGCATTCAATTGAAAAAGGGTTTTCAAAAGGAGGATAAGTATTTCACACCTTAAAGAATAAACATGAAAATTTTAGGAATTGTACTTATTGTCGCTGGCATATTAATGCTAGTATTCCGCGGTTTCAATTTTACCCAGGAGAAAAAAGTAATTGATGTGGGTCCGCTGGAAGTTAATAAAAAAGAAGATAAAAGGGTATCCTGGCCTATGTACGCAGGCGCCATCGCTGTGGTAGCAGGCGTAGTGTGCATTCTTGCGGACAGGAAGAAAACAGCCTGATGCATCATCGCACCGCTTTAATATAGCCCCAGCCTTCTTTTTGCTTGGTGATAATTTCATAAATACCATCTGGTACAGTTTGCACACCCGGCAACAACTGGGCTTTGTCGATGTTATGGTGTTGCAACGCTATAGCACAAACCTTAAAGGCGATGTTTTTACGCGCTGCAAGCTTTGTAACGTCGTCGGCTACACTGGATTTACCTTTTACTACCATATCGAGAGATTGTCCGTAAAACACCACTTCAAGTTGAGCGTTGGGTTGAGAGTCTGCTATTAAACTTACCCAGCGGATAACGGCTTTATGATCGTTGGTATCCTTGCTGGTAAGATCGAACACTACCTTATAATCCGTTGCCTGCGCAACTACAGCCGCACAAACAAATAAGGAGAGTATGCTGGTGAAGATTTTTCTTTTCATATGCCTTATTTTAATAAGTAAAAGTTACAATTTCTTATAGAAATAAAATCAGCGATGCTGATCATAATAATTTACAGGTAATACCTGTTGCAGCATCTGAATTTCGCTTTGTAGAAGGGGCGGTGTATTACTGATTTGGACAACATCATCCAATTGTGCCTCGGTTCTTATTCCGGCAATCGCTGCTGTTACAGCGGGTTGTTGCAGTACCCATCGAAGCGCTGTTTGTGCACTCTTCCTTTGAGCGCCGGAAAACGAGCGAACTACAGAGGTCATCTTCTGTACCTGTTCACTGGTGTAGTTCAAATAATCGCAAGGGGCCTTGTCAACAAGCAGTCCTTTGGCAATACTGCCCCTCGTCAATACGCCGATGTGATTAGCCTGGATGAGGTCAAGGCACGTTTCTTCCGGGCGCCGGTCCAGTAAACTGTATTGCATCATCACGCTGACAATCCTTGATCGAAGCACGTATTCGCGAATCACATTTGGACGAATGGATGAAATGCCATAGTAACGGATCTTTCCCTGTTGCTGAAGTATTTCAAATGCCTCGATCGTCTCACTGATCGGATCATCGATTGTTCCGCCATGCAACTGGTATAAATCAATAAACGAAGTTTGTAAACGTTTCAGGCTTTCTTCTACTGAATCAAGGATATATTTTTTCCGCGGATTCCAATCCCAGCCGCTTCCGTCAGGTTTCCACTGGTTCCCCACCTTCGTGGCAATGATAACCTGGTTCCTTTTTCCTTTGAATGCTTTGCCTACGGTGATCTCATTTTGGCCATGCTGGTAAAGATCGGCTGTATCGAAAAAATTAATGCCCATATCCATCGCCCTGTGCAAGAGATATGCATTGTCTTTGTCGTTTTCACCTAACGACATGCATCCGAATCCAATCTCGCTGATTTTTAAAGTAGATGTTCCCAAAGCCCGGTAAAGCATATCAATTTTTTTAGCAGTGTCAGTCTCTTTGCGGGGTAAGATTAGTCACCGACAACTTTTTACAGCAGGGCGTAGCTTGACAGGCAGTTTAAAATTAATAAAATCCCAATATATTTTCGAATAAAGAATGGCCCGATACAAAATGTCGCAATATAGAAGTAAAAAGAAATCCTTAACATATGAAATAGAAAATCCGGATCAATATATGACCCGGATTTTTTGATTTTAGATCACAAATAACTTAGCCACCACTTGCGGTGTGTGCTTTTATATTCATTATATCTTTTGCATAAAGGATATAAAACAATTACGACAAACAACCAGACAAGATATACGCCAACGAGGTTGAAGCCGAAATCGGCCGGGCGGAAAAGGAACGGTGTATTTTTTGGTATGATATCCTTGGCTGTATAGCCGCTTGCGAAAAATACAATTACAACAATGATATGGATAAGATACATATGAAGTATATAATACATCATTGGAACACGTCCATATACATTCATGATGTTGGTAAAGCGGTTTTGCCAGCGTTCCAGGTATGCCAGTAGTATCATTGCAGGGCCGATTGTCATCGATAAGAAAAGGAGTGAGGGAGGATACTTGGTTGTATTTAAAAAAGAAAGGAAAGTATAGACCGGTCCGCGCGGTTGTGATGACCATGGATCAGGATCACCATAAAAATTTCCGGCACGAAGAACAATGAACAGTACAACTAAAGAAAGACCGAGCGTGATCAATACTTTTTTCCTGCGCGCTGCCTCATACCCAGGCGAGTATAGTTTGCCGAAACAATACCCCAGCATCATCAGGCCACTCCACGGCAAGAAAGGATACACAACGATTATTATTCGATTGGGATCAATCGGGTGTACGGAAAATGGTCCATAGTATAAGAGGTCCCAAAACAGGCCACCTTTAAACCTTGCAACGAGTTGCGGATCGCTTAATAAGTTATGGCCAAAAACAATCACGAGGCCCAGGAATAATAAAAGGTTATAAGGAAGATAAATCACTACACCCAGTATGATCATGCTTATACCCAAAGCCCAAATCACCTGGAAAATAAAAACGTGATAGAGCGGATCGAATGTCCATGCAAGCGTGATGATGATCAATTCAACCAATACAAGCCAGAAACCACGCTTAATAAGGAACGCGCTTAATTCCGCCTTTGATTTTTTTCGACCCATTAACCAGGCCGACGTTCCGGAAAGAAATACGAACACGGGTGCGCAAAAATGGGTGATCCATCGCGTAAAAAAAAGACCGGGGTTTGTAGTGGCCATGTTGGTTGGATCAGTCGCCGCCGCCGCAGCGTTTTGCAGATCGGCCTTATAGAAAAAATCGCGTACGTGATCCAATGCCATAATCACCATCACTGTTCCGCGCAACACATCAATGGATTGGATACGGCTCCTTGAGCTATTCAGGTTGGTCATATGTGCTCGGGTTGTCCCAACCAAGTTAAACTTTTATTTTTAATCGCAATCCTGCTACCAAGTGGGAAGAATTATACCCAATCGTGGTAAACCACGCTTTTTTAGATTGAAACCGGTAGACATAGATAATTAAAAATCAACCAAGCCATTGGCCTTAAAATTGTTGACATTTTGAAGAAATATATGACATGGAAAAGAAGAATAAAAAACAATTTGAACCCAGCAACAAAGATCTCGAAGGTGTAGATAAAGCGCCCGGTGAAGAACAGGGCAAAGGAGAAAAGGTAACCACCAATGATTTAAAAGGAAAGAAGGTGGATGGGGATCCGTCCAAGCCTTCCGATCAACCTTTGAAAGAAAAAAAGTAAAGCATCGATTCATCGCTTATAGCCTTAGTTCTAAACGTCTCCATAGGTGATATCTCACTTTTGCAGGATTTACTAAAATATAGTTTTCGTTAAGCCATTGATAGCAATGGGTTTGCCCCTATGGGAATTTATCGTCGTATATATGCGATTGTGCCAGTAAAATCTGCATTATAATTTTACCTATTCAATTTCTACAGCATTTTTAGAATCCACTTATCCCCGAATTTCCGTTTATCCTATCAAAGATTGAGGCCAATTCCTGGAAACCATTAACCTGATTCGTTCACCCTTTGAAACTGGTTCTATGAAAAGGAATGGTACTTATTCTTTTACAGGAGGCAATTATTTACTGTTATTGGTTTTATTCACCTCATTACAAACCTCCGTCTTTTCTCAACCCGATTATTATTTTGAAAACAAGATAGTCGAATCCGGAACCGATCTGCAAATCGGTGTGGTATATCGTTATTTCAACGTAAAACCCGGATATGATGCGCTTGTTACAATTACTGATATTTCACCCGGCATTGTCGTAACTGAAATG
>JGI24806J26614_1000236_pt1 | contig 14672 bp, 13 predicted proteins | sample Kansoi200umMDA_FD_26614 | JGI IMG/M metagenome (IMG submission 26614)
GAATTTGAATTGTATCAATACCGGCTTGATAAAAACAGCATCTCTCTCGAAAGTTCCAGCGCAGAAATTATCCTGGCCTTGGAAGGGGAGGTAGAAATAACCAATAGTGGTGAAACGGTTCTTTTGTCAAAAGGGATGGCAGCATTTGTTCTGGCTAACACGGCTTATACTTTACATACAAACGCCGAGGCCGATGTTTTTAAAGCATCAGTACCTCAGCGTTAATCATTTTCAATAGGGAGTCTCGTAAAATATATCTTAAGCTATAAGGATAGGTGCATTGCCTGCTGGCTTTATGAACTTCTCAGTGTCAATGCTACATCCGTTTTAAGCTGCTATTTTTTTCACCAGTTTTTCTGCGGCTAGTTTGTCAGCCAGCCACAGGTATTCGGTGACGAAATTTTCAATGGCAAGCGTAAACGATTCATCTACCAGGTTTCCCCTTTCGTCAAATTTCTTGTCTACGGCTGGTACAACCAACATATGTGGCGAACCAATGCCAAAGAGCGCAAATATCAATTGTTGCAATTGCATGGCGGCCCTGATGCCACCCATGGCGCCTGGAGAAGCTGTAACAATTCCAAATGGCTTATGAATCTGTTTTGGATAGTGATCCAGTAAATTTTTCAAAGCTGGGGTGTAGCTGCCGTTATATTCAGGAGTAACAAGTATAAAAGCATCTGCACCTAACATTCTTCTGGTTGTGTCCCTGTATGCTTCCGGTGTGTTTTCAACCGAGGAAAATACAGTTTGAATAGGAGGTAAATTATGTTCTCTCACATCGAGAAGCCCGATTTGGTGATCAGTCGTTTTGGTAAGGTATTGCTGCAGGTAGAGAGCTACCCTGTAGCTTACACTTCCTATCCTGGGACTACCTGAAATTATTTCAATTGTCATAATGCATGTGTTGAATTAATGTTTAAACATCAAATATGCGGCCAGAATTTATTTGAGTCATAGAGTCAGGCTTATTTCCCTTCCCTTATATGCATCCGGCCTAAAAAAGATTTGTTAACTATTTATCTCTTTTAAATAATGAATCTCTCGGAAGCGATATGTTCTCAATTTTTGTTATCTTACTTGGGTAGTCACATCTTTTTTATTTACCATATACGGCATTTAAAAAAGTAGCAGCCAATCAACCAATAAAAAACCAACTTGTATGCGAAAGGTATATACTGAGGGAGAGTTTTATGATGAATCCATTTCGTGCGACCGGTGTGGTTGGGAGGGTAGTGGCTACGACGTAAATATTGTAGATCTCTACGGCCTGGCAAAAGTTAAAGAAGTCCACTGTCCTAATTGCGATACGCACCTGGCAGGTATTATGAGAGCCGTGAATAAAAGAAACTCACCGGGTACGGAGCGGTTCGACCATGATTCTCTTGGAAACCAGTTTGGATAGGTAAATTCAGAATTATTATTATATACGCCTGCTCATGCAGGCTTTTTATTTATTGGCTGATCAATCAGAATGTTAAAACAGCCGTCCGGCTGTTGCCGTACAAACTTTTAAGACCGGGATAACGTTAATCCTGGAAATGTGCCATTACATGAATTTTCCCCGTTTGCAGATCCTGATGGGTGGTTTGCTCTTTTCTATATTTATCTCCTGTAAAAAAGAAAAAAGCGACCGCGAAGCGATCGTTCCTGAAGTATCCGTAATCGTCCCGAATTCTTTATTGAATGATTCGTTATTGTATTATACACGGGATTTGTATTTATGGTACAACCAGCTTCCCCAGAATTTTAGTCAGCAGTCATTCTCCACTCCCAATACCTTCATGGAAGCAATCCGTCAATACAGCCAGGAGCCTTCATTTGGCAGCCCTGTTGATCACTGGAGCTTTGCCATGAAGCAGGCCGAATGGGATGGTGTAAGCGCCGGGCGGGCAGGTGATTTCGGTATGAACATTAGTTATTTTCAAGCTGAAGACAACCTGAGGGTAACTTCTGTTGAAAAACTTTCACCTGCCGGCAGGGCAGGCGTGCACAGGGGCTGGAAAATTTTGAAGATCAATGGTAGTTCCCATATTTCATATTCAAATAAGGATCTGGTCAACAACGCGGTGTATAACAGTACAAGTACAGTATTTACTTTTTTGAAGCCTGATAACGCTGTCGTCGACATCACTCTCCGGGCAGGTGGTTACCAGGAAAATCCCCTGTTCCTCGACTCTGTTTATACGATCGGAAGTAAAAAGATTGGTTACCTGGTATTTAATTCTTTTTTAGGGGATACGACGGAGGTTTATAAACGCCTTGGAACCGTGTTTAATGCCTTTTCTGCACAACTTGTAAAAGATCTTGTTATTGATCTGAGGTATAACGGGGGAGGATATGTAAGCGTGCAGGAAAAACTTGCCAATTACCTTGTAAATGCTTCCGCTAACGGGAGTGTGATGATGAAACAAATGTTCAATGACAAACTCAGCAAATACAACGAAACAACGTTATTCAAAAAAACCGGCAACTTCACCCCGGATCGTATTGTATTTATAGTAAGCAGCAATACTGCATCAGCCAGCGAATTGTTGATTAACAGCCTTAGGCCTTATGTTGAAGTGAAACTCGTGGGCCCCTCTAATACACATGGTAAGCCTGTTGGTTTCTTTCCGCATCCTGTTTTAGACTGGTATATTTTCCCTGTATCGTTTCGCACAGTCAATAAAAACGGGGACGGGAATTATTTTGGCGGGATGATTCCGGATCACAAGGCAGTTGATGAAATAGATAAGGATTGGGGCGACCTCCGTGAAGCATCACTTAGTGCGGCCATCCGCTATATATCAGGTGGCGCATTCAGAAGGAGTGAAGGAGCAGTTTTCGTGGAAACGCCATTGGTAGATGAAGCGAATAAGGCCTTCCATGCCAGGTCTTTTAAGGGCTCGATCGATACAAGGGGAATGAAATAGCCTCCTGCAGGAATTAGTTAGCCAGTGATTTTTTTCATTAATGGCTTCAACAGTCATGGCCTTGAATGCGGCCAGCAAAACCCGGAATGTGGCACCTGCATTAGGTTCGCTTTTTTGCCTGTACATAGCCGCCATGGTTATTGATCACTTTTTGTACAATCGCCCTGCACGCCTGTGCCTGGATATTCACTCCGGCCGTGCAATCGTTGAAATATCTGGAAAATCTTAGTCGCACTTTGTTGATCAAACCCCAGGCCATTATCAATTACTTCAATCAGGTGAAATCCTGTGCATGATCCGAAACCTTTACAGGAAGATTTATTTACTTTCCTTTAATCATCGACGACCGGATGATAATACTTGGAGGAGTATCGGGTACATTATATTTCCAGCTACTAATAATGTTTAGAAAAAGCTGCAGCAATTGCACTTTATTCCATTAACAACAGGAGGGTTCTGCAGCGACATCTTTTCCTTTTGTAAAGGGACACAGTAAAGATGAAAGTAAAGTAAGGTGAACCGATAGCTTTTGACTCCGGATTTCATCACCTCATCTTTGCCAGTTTTGAAATAATTACAACAGGTGACGAGTTAATCAAATAAGGTTTTTGTTTATTTAAACATTTAGGACCTGCTGAGTTTTAGTATTAAGCTTAGTTTTGCGGCATGACCGCTGTGAAACATATTATTCTATACGTAGAAGATGACCTGGATGATGTATACATAGTTCAGCAAGCATTTGAACAGTATAATGATTCGATTGCCGTTGTAAATGCATGCAACGGCCTGAAAGCATTGGAATACCTCAATGGACTGTCCAATAATGAACTTTGCCCCTGTCTTATCATTTTAGATATGAATATGCCCGGAATGGATGGACGCGAAACCCTTGTGGCCTTGAAACAGTCAAGCAAATTAAGGGACATTCCTGTTGTTGTATTTACAACTTCATCAAATTTGCCGGATAAGGAATTTGCCCGAAAATGGGGTGCAGGCTTTATTACAAAACCAATTATTTACGCTGAATTAAATACGCTTGCAAAAAACTTCGTTGATACCTGTGAATCCGAAGTATTAAAAAGGGCATGATGAATTAAAATCCTTCTTCAGTAATCAGGTCGCTGATCGTTTTCTCGTTCTCCCAAATCCATGCAGGTACGGCCGGGTCAATGATCTTCCAGGTATTGTTTTCCTTTTTAACTCTGAAAACAATCCTGTTTCCCCTGTCGTCTGCCACATCCACATGAAACAATGAATCGGTAGCATCAGGCACCCTGCGAAGATTAAATTCTTTTAAACGCGAATTGATCTTTACAAGCCTCGTAAAATGCACATTCCTGGCAAATTGTTTAATCATATTTCAAATTTACGCTTCGTGAAAGCAATTTCAATACAAGTATTAAGAACGGACGCATTTGTGGATAAATAAAGCCTTTCCATCGGGTCAACTCACGCTGTCGTCATGCCCTCCCTTTTATAGAATCCGGCTTTAATGTATTGGGCTGCAATGTATCGCCGGCCGAAGGGTATTTTTGCGGCTGGCTTGTTCTAAGAGCGAACATCCGGTTGGATGTTTTTTTATCGTGCCCATACACGTCATTTCGAAAATTCAGTTTGCCATCTGCATCAACCCAGGCCGTAAAATAAGTGATCGCAACGGGTACCACCTTTTTAAGTTTCACCCATTGTTCTTTTTTGCTGTTCATAGCCTGCTTGATTTTGACCGGCGTCCAGGCTGCATCATCTCTTAACAGGTAAGCAGCCATTTTTTCCGCATCCTGCAAACGAATACAACCGTGGCTGAAGGCTCTCTGGTCTTTTTCAAACAATTCTTTTGCGGGCGAATCATGAAAGAAAATGTCAAAACTGTTGGGAAATAGAAACTTTACTTTTCCAAGCGAGTTCTGGCTACCAGGTAACTGCCTAATGGTAGGTATGCTGTCGTTCTTTTTTACGATTTCCATGTTATGCTGTTTCAGGTAATTCGGATTGTTTTTAAGTGCAGGAATAATTTCTGTTTTCACAATGCTTTCAGGCACATTCCAATAAGGACTGAACACAACCTGGTCCATATCGCCTGAAAACATCATTGTACTGCTGCCTTCTTTGCCTACCACTACCTTCATATCAAATACTTTCGAATCTCCTTCATACACCTTTAACATGAACTCCGGAATATTGACCTGGATGAACTGTTCTTTATAGGTAGCCGGCATCCACCGCATCCGGTTCATATTGATGATGATTTGTTCGAGTCGCTGGCCTGCGGAAACATTCATTTCATTTAACACCGAATCTGTAATGATATCGGAGCTATCAAGACCGTGGCGTAATTTGAACGACTTTATCGCTGAGCTTAGCGATCCGGTATAGGTTTGAGAACTATCGGTTAAGCTGAAATCGCCCGTTTGTGCCAGTCTTTTTTTAATGGACGCTACAACAGGCGATGATTCGCCCATCCTCAGCGTGCCGCCGGTTAGTGAAATCGGTGCCCATCCACCTTTTTTTTCTGCGTTGTAATACACAGCGAGTTGTTCCTTCAGTAAGTGGTATGGAACAAAAGAAGAAGCTGTATCGCCGCCATTAGGTTGATTTAACACCGAATCGGCCCACACCATCGGATCTATTTTTTTGACCGGTACAAAATGGTAGGGATCAGCAAATATCTGGTGCTCTTCTTTTTCTCTTGCCGCAAAGGCCAGAAACTGGTTTGTAATCGCCAACTCAGTTTTAAAAAAAGCCGAGTCAGAAGTGTTTACAAAAAGGGTGTCTTTTTCAGTGAGTGTATCCATGCCTTTTTGTAAATCCTTATCCTGTAAGGTCGCGCCTGCCTCTCCTTCTTTATTTGTATAGTCATACAAGCTCCAGAAACCCCTGCCTTGTTCTGTAAATCCTTCGGTGTTAAACCAGGCAAACTGGTAATTCCGCGCGCTGTAAAAATGCCTGAGGCCCTGCGCTGCACTATCCCCTATATTTTCCGATTTAATGTAATGTTCCACTATTGCGCTGTCAAGAAATAAATCAGAATAGGAATTTTCGCTGGTTATACTTAAATCCCTTTTTGGGATGCCAACTTCTGACTCATTTTTGGCATGATCGTTAGAAGTTGCATTAAAGACACCGCTAATATTTTCGCAGGCGATTAGCCGGCTCAACAATAAAGTTGCTATTAAAAGATGTTTCATACGCTGAATTTACAAATGTTGTGCCTACATACCGGTTGTTTTTTATGCCAAAAGCACTCCCTTTCAAAGGTGAATAATTGCCTATTAATGTTGTTTCCTTCCTGTTCGGGTTTATTTTTGAATTATGTTGGAGTGTTACAGATTACACTTGCGGATTGTTGTATTGTTTTTGCTTTGCTCTTCCTTTTTTCTGGCAGCTGCTCAAACCAAAGTACTTTCGGGAAAGATCAGAGACAACCAAAGCGGGGAGGTGGTACCCTTTGCTTCTGTGCGTTTTATGCGCTCGGGTATCGGCAAGCTGGCCGACGCCGGGGGGAATTTCGTCTTCAACTTTTCTAAATGGCCAAAAGATACACTCGAGATCAGCTTTGTCGGTTTCAAGGAATATTACTATGTATTTCATCCGGATAGTTTAAAAAAGGACTCTTTACATCTGACCGTCAACCTGGAGGCCGGCAAATACAACATGGGTGTTGTGGTTACAGGCAAGGTTAACCGTGGATTGCAGATGTGGAAGCGTATTGTCAGAAGAAAACCGCAAAACGACCGTTACAGGTTTGATAATTTCTCTTATGAATTATACAATAAGCTGGAAGTGGACCTGAAGAATATTAAAAAAGCGCCTTTCCAGAAAATTCCACTGATGAAGGACTTCAGCTTCATATTTGACAATATCGATACTACAGAAGAAGGCGTGTCTTTTTTACCAGTATACCTTACAGAAGCTATATCTCATTATTATTATCAAAAAAATCCTTTGCGCAGGAGGGAAGTGTTCAAGGGCACAAAAACAATCGGCATCAGGAATGAAAGCGTTACAAAATTGCTGGGAGGGATGGACCAGGTTGTAAACTTTTACAACAACTTCATACCGGTATTCGATAAGCAATTTATAAGTCCTATCAGCGACCACGGCGACGAGTATTATGTATATAAAGTAGCTGACACGCAGTATGTTTCGGGAAGGCGGTTTTTCCATTTCTTTTTTACACCCAGGCGTAAGGGAGAAAACACATTTGAAGGTGATTGTTGGGTTCATGATACGACGTGGGCCATCCAAAAAATGAACCTCAGGTTGTCTAAAGAAGCAAATATTAATTACGTAAACTCCTTAAGCCTTATACAGGAGTATAAACTGATTGATGATAGTACCTGGTTCCTGGCCAGGGATAAGTTTGTCGTAGACATGTCCATCATCGGTGATAAGCGATTGTCTGCCATCGGTCGGAAGACAACTATGTATAAAGACGTTCTGGTGAACAACGACAAGGTGGAATTGGAGGTGGCCAAAAACAAATTGATCGAGGAAACCATTTTACCTTCTACTGCGCACCAGGCACCAGATTCATTCTGGATACAAAAGCGACATGAAGAACTCAGTGCAACCGAAAGGAAAGTATACCAGACAGTGGACACGCTGCTGAAAATGCCTGAATTTAAAAAGTTTACAAACACAGTTTACTTCCTTACAGTAGGGTATAAAAACATTGGGAATTATGAAATAGGTCCCTGGTTCAACTGGGTTACTTATAACGTGGTAGAAGGCGTACGCACCCGGTTCGATTTGGGAACGAATCCAAAGTTTAGCAAGAAGATATTTCTTCATGGTTACCTTGCTTACGGCTTTTCAGACAAGCAATTTAAATATAAGGTTGACGGCACTTATCTTTTTAAGAAAAATCCACGCACGTCGTTACAGCTTGCTTATAAAAAGGATATTGATAACGGGCAGAACTATTATGATGAAATAAGCCAGGATAACATTTTTGCATTGGCTGCCCGAAAAGCCGGGGTACCATTAAAATACATGAAGGTGGATGAGAAAAAAATCGACTACCTGCATGAATGGAAGAACGGTTTTTCTGCTACGGTAACAGGCATCAACAAAACCTTTGACCCCCTGTTAAATCTACCTCCAAGGTCTGCTTTTATCTCTGATAAAAGAGACGTATTAACTACCTCGGAAGTATCGCTCCGCATAAGGTATGCTTTCCTTGAAAAATTTTTGGAAAGCAGTTTTAACCGGATCAGTCTTGGTAGCCCTTATCCTATTGGTGAGGTGAAATTCACAAAGGGCATAAGTAATGTGTTCAATAGTGGATATGACTACAGTAAAGTTTCCGCCGCAGTTTCGCAGTATAAAAAGATTCCTCCCTTTGGCAGCATTTATTATAATGTGTTTGGAGGCAAAACCTTTGGCACACTTCCCTACATGATGCTTGATCTTGCCCCGGGCAATGAAATCTATTATTATAACAAATATGCTTTCAACCTGATGAACAAATATCAATACCTGCATAATGAATACGCGGGCATTAATTTCGAACACAATATTGGAAATGGTGTTTTTCGATTCGTGCCCTTGTTGAAAAAACTGAAATTCAGGCAGTTTTACAGCGCCCGGGCGCTGAGGGGCACCCTTAGCACGGCAAACAGGTCATATAACATGCCGGCAGGGTCGCCGTATCAATTCGAAAGCCTTAACGGAAAAACATACCTCGAGGTTGGAACAGGGGTTGATAATATTTTGAAGGTAATGCGCTTTGACTTTATCTGGCTCCTGGCGCCCCATGCAAATTTTGACAAGGACACAAAACGCTTTGGTATTTTTGGCAGTTTTCGAATGACTTTTTAAGTGTATGGGCTTCATGATCCAAATAGGGCCGGGTACGGGAGAAAACTTGAATGAATCACCTGATGTTTATTGTTTACAATTCGGCAAGTATTCCCTTCACCCGTTAAACATAGTGCATGCAAGGTCATGAACTTATCATTGCTCAAACACGTAAGTGGATCCTTGACGTTGTGATCAAATGCAATTTTTGTCCTTTCGCCGCCAGGGAAATGAAAGAGAACCGTGTCTTTTATGAAGTATTGGAAAGCAGTTCCGCTTCTTATGTAACTAAGAGGCTACTAAAATCCCTAATGGCCATGAATGGTGATGAGCGCATTGAAACCTTGTTCCTCATCTTCCCTCAAAACTTTCTGTCCTTTTCTTCTTATTTGACACTGGTAAACAATACCGAAAAAAGTTTAAAAAAAAGAGGGTATGAAGGCCGGTACCAAATTGCTTCCTTTCACCCGCACTATTTATTTGCCGGTAGCAATAATGACGATCCTGCAAATTATACCAATCGTTCGCCTTATGCCATGATGCAGGTTCTTCGTGAATCCAGTTTGAGCCGTGTGATCGAAACCCACCCCGACACCCTGGCTATACCTGACAACAATATTTCCTATACCAGGGCCATGGGTCTTGCCCGTTTAAGAGTATTAAGGGAAGCTTGCTTTGATGTGAAAGATGAATTGTAAAGCATTAAGTTAAAAACGTTTGTCTTAGTTGTTTTTTTACATGGCGGGACCCATTTCCATTTGTAGCCAATAAGTCTTATTAAATAGAGTCAGAACGGATAGGATGATATAATGAACGGAAACCAACACACAAGAAAAAGGATCTTCCTGGCAGGGGGTGCGATAATAGGGTGGACAGCTGTCTCGCTGCAGCTCCACCTCATTCTACAAAACAGGGTTGCTTCTGTTCCGGAAACTGTTATTAGGTTTTTTAGCTTCTACACGATCCTTACTAACATACTTGTTGCCCTTTGTTTCACCATACTTTTAACCGGGACGACTTCGCGGGCAGGCCATTTTTTTGGACAATCAAAAAATTTAACTGCGATTGCGGTTTATATAGGCATGGTAGGAATTGTGTATAATCTTATCCTGAGATTTTTGTGGAAGCCGCAGGGATTACAGCGGGTCGTTGACGAATTGCTTCATGTAGTTACGCCTTTGCTCTTTATTTCATACTGGCTATTAATTGTAAGTAAACAAACATTGAACTGGAAAGATGTGTTCCCCTGGTTGGTTTACCCGCTTGTTTATGTGGTTGTTATTCTTGTACGGGGAGCGGTGTCCGGATTCTATCCTTACCCCTTTATTAACGTGGGGAAACTGGGTTATCCTAGGGTTTTATTTAATAGCCTTGGGTTGTTCCTCCTGTTCTTAATTTTCTCCTTGTTTCTTGTAGCCCTGGCAAAGTGGATGAACAGAAAGAAGTGACCGTTTTTAATTGAACTTCCTGGCTATGTGAGTAATCAACTCTTTGAGCCTGTCAGCGTTCAAATCGACAATAAGTACTAAAGGAATCAGGAGCAAGGATTCAGTTATAAGGAAATGCTGTGCTACTCATATCCACCTCTAAAACCTTTGCTTTAAAATGATTGATAGCCGCTTCAATTTCTGCTGCAGATAGTGATCCTGTAAGGGTTTGCCGGTCAGTATTCAATAAAAAGTTACACTGCTTACAGGTAAGCTTAAACTGCCATAGATCCTGAATTGAGGGGAAAGCCAGGGTTGTTTTTTGCATGATCATCCGCTTAAAATAGATAATACCTCTAAAAACAAGTTTGTAAATTAAAGGTTCACTCTTTAACCATTATTAACCCCGGTGGATTTAAAACGATGTTGAAGCCGATGCTAAAACTCCCTTTAAGCACTTTTGTAAAGGAAGGGCAATTATTCTCATTCCCCAGTACGGGTTTGTCGAACCTGGTGCAACATCGCCACCATTTTATCACCCAGCGAACACAGGCCTTTTGTAAGAGCGAATCTCATTTCAGCATGGAGTGGACCTGCTTTAGCCGTTTCAATCTCTTTGTGACGACAATGAAGCGTATTGTAAATAAGAATTTAGCAGGTGGGCAAGACCGCTTTTAGTTTACATCCCATCCCGGGTTGTGTACAAATATCAACCACTCCGTTGTATGATTCTGCACGGTTATAAATATTGGTTAACCCCACTCCATCCCTGTTTTGTGTAAGATCGAATCCAACTCCGTCATCTTCAATTTCTATTGAAACCGATGTTTTATTACTGTAGATGGTAAGGGTGATATGCCGGGCTTTTGCATGTTTAATGATATTATTCAACTGTTCCTGGAGGATCCGGTAAAGTGTCAGCTTAATCTCATTCGCAATCGTTTCATCAAAATGATTTACGTTCATCGTTACCATTTCCGGTGGAAATAGCTGCAAGACTAAATTGCTTACCATTGGAATAAACAATTGTTCACAAAAGCGGTGGGTCACTAAATTTCGGGATAAACTCCTGATCTCGGACATCGCTAATTCAACATTTTCCTGGGCATTTTTGATGACAGGCTTTTCTGCTTCAGCACTGTTAAAACAATATGCTAACTGCAGCTTTACTGCTGCCAGTATTTGGTTGATGTTATCATGCAACTCTCCGCCTAAATAGTTTCTTTCCTTTTCCTGTGCTTCGAGGGCCGCACGTGATATTTGCTTTTGCCTGTATAATTTCTCCACAAGGAGTTGGTGTTGGAGGTCTTTCTTATCTGTTATATCGGTTACCATTGCCAATGCACCCTTGTAACGGCCCTCGTTGTCCAGGATCGCATTCGTAGAAACCTGGGTAGAAATTTTTCTTCCACTCTTAGTGATCAGGGTAGACTCAAGGGTGTCTCCCAGGCCTTTTTTTCTCCTTTCTATCGGTTGCAGTGCAAGCTTTTGTTCTTCTTCATCTTTAAAGTACAAATTTGTTTTTCCCAGCATTTCCTCTTCCTTGTATTCAAGGATTTCACACATTTTGTTATTTACAAATGTGGTTTCATTTTCTTCATCGATCATCCAGATACCTTCCTGGGAGGTTTCCACGATCTGCCTGAATTTTTTCTCACTTGCTTCGATGGTTTTTCTGGATAACACCTGCTCCGTTACATCGACGGCAAGGAAAAGAATCCCATCTATGTCACCGGTCTCGTTCCTGTTTGCCTGGCAGATGAAATCTAAATAAATATCCACCAGTTCACCATTGCCATTCAAGTTTAATTTTACCTGCATTTCATTGGCTGAAAAGGATTTCCCGGTTTGATATACGGCATCTAGATGATCAAAGATTCCCTGGCTCTCCAGTTCCGGCAACACTTCCTTTACCGTTTTTCCAATGATATCCTTCCTGTCGATCAACTGTAAATAAATTGAATTAGCCATCTCATAAGTGTGATCAGGTCCCTTTAACAGACCCATACAGGAAGGTGACTGTATAGACAAATCCTGGAATCTTTGCCGTTCCACATCAAACGCTTTTTCCAGTTTCTTTTGGGCGGTAATGTTTTTGGCGATGCAATACATCAGTTTATCATTCACGTCCCACCTGGCCGACCATAACATTGGCACGCTGGTGCCATCTTTATGTGTAAACCTGTTCTCAAAGTTGTTAGTTACTATTCCATTCATGATGGATGTGGCAGCTTTCGTGGTAATTTCAATATCTTCTTCAAGTACTAAATCCATACATCGCTTCCCATTCAGTTCCTGTGAGGTATAACCCCATACCGCCTCACAGGCCGCACTTACATTGACAAATTTTCCAGCTTCGTCAATTGAGCAAATTACATCCAATGAAGACTGCATGATTTTTTCGTGAACGTTTAATGTTTGCTTAAGTGCAATGGAGGTGGCAATAAGCGCACGTTCTGTTTCTTTACGCCGTGTAATATCGCGGAAGATCATGGAGGTTCTCTCATCCCCGCGGGCATCTTTAAAAACAGCAGAAGTGATCTCAGCCTGGAACCTGGTGCCATCTTTCCTGATCAGTGTCACCTCGCCCTGGGCCCTCCCGGTGAGTTGGCGTTCCCTGATAAGTATCATAAGGTTGGGATCTGATGGATCCGCCAGACCAAACCTTCCGGCGGTGCATATTTCTTCCTCTGTCATTTGAAATATGGCACAGGCAGCAGGGTTGGCTGTAAGAATTTGCCCATCAGTTACAGTGAGCAAAATACCATCCATGCTGCTCTCAAAAAACAACCTGTATTTGGCCTCGCTTTCCCGCATTTTTTGTGTTGCATCGTCCTGGTTTATATCCCGCCTGGATTTTTCCAATGCCTTGTGTAATGCTGAAGAAAGCCTTTGCTTTTTGTTTTTTAGTATAAAATCATCAACTCCCGCCTTAATTACGTTAAGTGCAAACTCCCCGGAAACATTTCCCGTAATGAAGGTAAAAGGAAGCGTTTCTTTTTTAATGTTAACACTTTCGGCAGCTTCCGGGAAAGTGAAAGCGGGGACGGGGTGGGCGGATAAAATCGTATGGGGTATACATACGGGTAAAGCTTTAAGCAAAGATTTTTTTGAAGAAACCACGGTCTGGGTAAATGATAAGCCTGCCTCTGTCAACATCTGCTTCATCAGTGTTATATCTTCTTCATCATCTTCGATGTGTAAAATATTTATCGGTTTCAAATGGATGTTTGTTTTAAGGTTGTGCTAGCTCTTGGAGCTAAATGCACTTTGAGTAGACGTTCTGCTGTAGAAATATATATGTTCTGTAATATAACCTTATGTGGATGTAATTCACTTTTATTATTGAGGATGGTGCAACAAGTTTTCATTTATTGGTGTTTACAGATAGGTATTAGTTCCCCCTCTTTTCCCACACTAATTCGATCCGGGCACCCTGGAAGCAAATAAGAGTCGGTTGACGGACATCCGAAATTAACATTGGTCGTAGGCCCGTGCTGGTATGCTGTAGGATTAAGACTGTGGGTTTGGTATTCGTCCGCGACAAAATCTCGGCGTCCAATTCTAAGCCTTAGCTAATGCATTTTATGGTACGGCGGGAAGGCTGTGCCCGTAATTTGATTTGCACACTTGATTGAAGTTTTGTACTCAAATGGGTTAATATTTCTTATTTCAAGCTAAAACTTAAACCAATAGCTGATTAACGGATTGTATTTGAAATATTGGTGCAGTTAATTCATCGATCAGTTTTCAAAATAAGTTTGATGTGGATGCTTTCAACCTTACCGTAACCTCGGAAAATAAAGCGACAGGTGTTTCAAAAAGTAAATACTTCACCCTGAAAGGAATGGGTCTTTGTTATTGAATAAAGAGTGTTGTTAATCGACCTATCCGATTATGGCATTTACCAAACAATGACTAAATTAGATTCACCTTCCCTGACAACCAAAACCAACCATCAGCAGGATGCAACATCACTTGCGTTTATTACCTGTCTTTTTATTTATGATCCTGCACACATCAGGACAGGAAGGTGGACGAGGTTTTCGTTCCGGGGGATTACTTTCGGGATATGGTCATAAAACCAATATGGCCACTCTATACAATCCTATTTTTATTCAAAGTACTTTTTCGAGGCAGATTGGTAACGGGAACCGCAGAAATTTTTTAGCTTACTGCATCGAGCCCCAGTTTAATCTGGTCGAAACGTACAAGCCCCTCGACCTGGAATATGGCATCAATTTGGGACTGCGTTATGTGAAAAGGCTGTCAAGGGATATCTATCTTTATGAATTTATAAGCTCAGGGCCCCATTTCATTACCGCAACGCTTGTGAGGCAAGCGAAAGGGTTTGTCTTTTCGGATAACCTCGGTGTCGGTTTATTTATTAGAACAAATTCCAAGAAACCGCTTTTCCTCAACCTCCAGGCTAGTATGCGGCATATATCAAATGCCGGTCTAAAAAAGCCAAACTGGGGCGTAAATACCTTGAATTTTTTGGTTGGGGTATCCCGGNTTGTACGTTTCGACC
>JGI24806J26614_1000237_pt1 | contig 14634 bp, 8 predicted proteins | sample Kansoi200umMDA_FD_26614 | JGI IMG/M metagenome (IMG submission 26614)
AGCCACTTCAGAGATCATGGGTAAACCTCCTAACATTCCGCTCAGCATATTTCCTGCACCAACTGCAACGAGATCCTTATTAAAATCGGATTTGCGCTTGTATGGATCCATTCCATCAACTGCCTTCGCAGTTAATAAAGATTCGATACTTCCAATCAATGAATACAAAACCACATATTGAATAAATACTCCGGTGTGTGTTGACATTCCTGAGAAATCTACATTTATCAAACCTTCTTTAAATGCATCGGCAATGCTGCCGATTTTTACCAAAGCGAAATTTGCAATCGCTCCGTCTGTTTTTATATGTAAAGCAAAACCCAATGGGATCGAAACAGCTAATACAATTAACGGTGCGGGAATTTTTTTAATGGTTTTATTTTTTACATAACTCATTGCAATCATGATCAATAAACAGGCAATTCCAATTTCTGCCAAATGTGCATTTTCATGCATGATACTGTGTGGCAGCATCGCCAGCAATTCAAGGGGCGCTTTTCCTTTCAGGTCCGCGGGATTAATACCTAATATTAAATGAAGTTGTTTTGCCATGATAATAATTCCAATCGCGGCAAGCATTCCATGAATAGCTGCACTAGGAAAAAAATCAGCTAATTTACCCAGTTTAAATATGCCAAAAAGCACCTGGATTAAACCGGCAACAACAATGGCGCCCAAAGCCAAATGCCAGCCCGTGGTCATGTCATCGCCGCCAAAAGCAGTAACTGATCCGCTGGCAATAACTATTAAGCCGGCCGCAGGACCTTTAATGGATAAGCGTGAACCCATGTAAAAACTAACAGCCACACCACCAATGATAGCTGTTATTAAGCCAAAGATCATAGGAAATCCACTTGCTTTGGCAATTCCTAAACTCAAAGGCATTGCCAAAAGGAATACTAAAAATCCTGATAAAGAATCTTTTGAAAAATTTTGTTTTAATCCTGCTAAACCGTCAGCAGGTATATATCTTTTTTTTGTTTCAGTTGTCATAATTTTTATTTTAATTGTTTTTAGTTTCCGCAAAGCCCTAAAAGCATTTGCAATAAAACCTGGTATTTTTTTGAAAAATGAAAATTCAGGCTATTGAACATAGCTGAAAATGTCCTTAATGAAAAAGGACCACAATTAAAATCAGATACGGAAATTACAAACCGTAATATAAATAGGGTTTGCCAGTTTTTCTGCTAAAGGCTTGGCAGAAATGAGCTTGGGTATATATTGCTCATATTGAAAATAAGAAATGAAAAATGGTAACAGTAAGGTTTGAGCTTCAAAATCATTTTCAGATTCATTTTCAGTCTCATCAAATAAAAACTCGGTATCTGCAGCGGCATTTCTTTCCTCTGACGAAAAAGATAAATGATGTTGGTGCTGTATTTCTGATTTTGAAAATGAAGTATGCAGATTTTTAAATGTTACCGCACTAAATGAGGACAAAAAACATAGTAAAAAAAATGCAGAAAAATATGTTGATTTGTTTAGTTTCATTCCGACTTCGAAATTACTAAAAAATGATCAATACCAGCTTTTATTTTATTTTTTTTAACAGAAGCCAACCAATGAATTATCAATAGTCTGAAATCATACATATATATAAGGTATGACTTATTTTATTTTTCATTTTCTTCCTTCAATGTTGGTGATCGTAATTCAACCGGGTTATGTTTTTTTCTGATCTTTAAATTGATCAGTTCAACGCTGAATGAGAATGCCATTGCAAAATAGATATATCCCTTAGGGATCTCAACTTTATCTATATGAACGCCTTCTACGACAAGGAGTACGGCAATTAAAACCAGGAAGGACAGAGCCAGCACTTTAAACGTAGGATGTTTATGAATGAATGCAGAGATCATTGGCGCAAAATAAAACATCACGGCCATACTGATAATTACCGCGATCATCATGATTACAATATTGTTGGCCATACCAATAGCAGTTACCACCCCATCAATACTAAAAACCATATCAATCAGGATCATTTGTAAGATGATGGATTTAAATGTGGCAGGTTTCTTTTTTTCCTTATTCAAATGTTCATCGGGATCTTCACCCTCAAGTTTGTTGTGGATTTCAAGCGTCGAATTGACCAGTAAAAACAAGCCTCCGGCAAGCATGATAATGTCTTTTAAGGCAACCGAATGATCAAACAGGACAAATAATTCCTGTTCTCCTTTAATTAAATATCCTAAAACAAACAGGAATAACAAGCGCAAATCCGATTTTAATAAGGATCTCGTTGCAGTTGGTGCAGGAAATATGCTGAGCGGAATGTTAGGAGGTTTACCCATGATCTCTGAAGTGGCTCGTAGTTCGGCGAATGTAGGATATGGAGCAGTGACACGTTGGGCTAATTTCTTTCACGGTTTATTTTTGTTGTTGGCTGTACTTGTTGCTGTTCCTTTCATTGAAATGATACCAAATGTTGCATTAGCCGCTATGCTCGTATTTGTTGGTTTTCGTTTGGCTCACCCGAGAGAGTTCAAACATACTTTTCATATTGGCAAAGAACAACTACTTGTATTCATTGTTACCATTTTTATCACCATTTACGAAGATTTATTAATGGGCGTTGCATCTGGTATCGTGTTAGAGTTTATTATAAATTTAATAAACGGAGCTTCTTTTAAAACCTTATTTAAAACATATATCGACATTTCAAATTCGGGAGACGATTATATAATGAAAATTAACAGCGATGTAACATTTTCAAATATCCTGGGCTTTAAAAAGAAATTCTTATCGATACCTGAAGGCAAACATGTAACCATCGATGTATCAAAAGCTCCTATTTTTGATCATACATCTATTGTTACCATGAATGGACTGGTTGAAGATTATAAAGATTCTGGCGGAAAAGTTAATGTAATTGGTTTTGAAAACCACAAGCAATTATCTCACGCACCAACGTCGACACGCATTTTGAAATTGAGCTAAGGCTCAGATGATCCTTGCTAAGCCTTGGTTTACAGTTTGGTATTTTATTTCATAGTTTTTTATCAAGCTGGTTTAAGAGGCTTAGCAAGACCATATTTATTATACATTTAAATTCATTAATAATGAAAAAAGTTATTTTATTAATTGCGATCGGTATTTCAATAAATATGATTGCACAGTCACCCAGTGCCCGTTTCAAAGATGGGTTAAAAATATACCTGAATGATGACAGTACGCGTTATATCCAGGGAACAGGGCTGGCGCAGATTTGGTTCCGGTATAATGACAACAACCCCGGTTCAACAATCTATGGAACTCCTAAAAAAGAAACTTTTGATGTTGGCTTAAGACGTGTGCGTTACCAGGTTATGGGGCAGGTAACAAATAAAGTATCATTCTACACGCAATTTGGTATTAATAGTTTTAATAGTTTGTCTGCCAGAAAACCCGGACTGTTTCTTCACGATGTAACTGCAGAATACAAGCTGTTTAAAAACTATTTTACACTTGGTGGTGGATTAAATGGCTGGAATGGGACCTGTCGTTACACTTCTTCTGGCGTTTCAAATATTTTAGGTATGGATCTTCCGACAATTGAAGAAACAACCAATGATGTATCTGATCAATTTGTCAGAAAGCTGGGAGTATATGCCAAAGGACAAATCGGTCGTTTGGATTATCGTTTTGCCGCAGCCAACCCATTTCCTATCCAAAACTCTTTAACAACAGTTGCTGCCTTAAGCGGAACGAATTCAGCGGCCTTTTCCACAAAAGCACCTGAAATGCAATACCAGGGTTATGTGAAATGGCAGTTCTTTGATAAAGAAAGTAATTTGTTGCCTTACAGCGCCGGTTCTTATTTAGGAAAAAAACGCGTTTTAAATGTTGGTGGCGGTTTTACTTACCAAAAGGACGCGATGTGGTATAGAGATCCAAATCCAAATTCACCGGGAGGTATTGACACTATTTCAACTCCAATGAAGCAATTTGCAGTGGATGTATTTTATGATTCCTACTTAAATAAGGAAAAACAAAATGCAGTTACAGTTTATGCAGCTTACCTGAATTATGATTTTGGCCCAAACTACATCCGAAATGCCGGCGCTATGAATACGGCGAATGGGACAACCGGAACTGCAAGTTTTAACGGGGCAGGAAACTCTGTGCCTTTAATTGGGACAGGCCAGGTTGCTTATGCTCAGGCTGCGTATTTATTTAAAAAAGATTTTTTAGGTAAACAAGGCACTTTACAACCATATGTTTCAGGTTCTTATGCCATGTATCAAAAATTACAGGATCCTGTATTAATATACGATATCGGTTTAAACTGGATCATTGCCGGACAGAATTCTAAAATATCTTTGGATTATCAAAGCAGGCCAATATTTAATGCCGATCTGAACGGAGATTTACATGAAACAAAAAATGCCAGGCGCGGACAGGTAGTATTGCAATACCAGGTGTCCTTTTAATATTACACACGTTCAATTTAATACATAGAATGATGAACACACAACAAACCGGTTTTGATGAACATGAAGTTATTCATGATCTGAAACACTACTTACCAGCTCAGGCTCCATTAAAAGATTTCATTCATCATAATACACTACATGCATTTCAAAATTTAAAATTTAACGAGGCAACACAAAGAGCCGCAAAAATGTTTGGCTATAATACCTCCTTATCTCTTGATGAATTCAGAAATCTATACCATTCAAAAAAGATTCGTCATGAGAATCTTGAAAGAGTTATTACAGAAAAAAAAGGAAAAGAACATTTAAGTCAATGGCTTAATAACGCCATCAATAAAGAATATGACACTTCTACTTCACCACGCATAGGAAGCCTAAGGGCAAACTGGAGAAGCTTGTATCACATCAATTTAGATTCTGTCACGCATCCAAAGATCTTCAGAATTCTATGCAGCTATCTTGATCAGGGAATTTCTATCTGGAAATTCCCTGTACACGAAAAAGGGTTTTTAACTTCTATCCGGGAAATAGAAAGAAACAGTTCAGTCAGTATTTTCAGAACAGAAAGAGCCAAAAAATTATTTCTAAATACACGCTGTGAAATAAATGATCTGTTAAAAATACTGGTTGGTGACGAAAAATTATACAAACAATATATTTTTGATCAGCAATTTGCACATCAGGGCTGGAGCGGTATGGTTTCAGCTATTGAAGACCAGCCTGAGAGTTTACTGGATCCAAAAAAAATATCGGTTAAGGAATTGATCATTTTAGAATGTCTTTTAGAGATCGATGTGCTGGATAAAAAATTTGAAGAGAATTGGGCTCCGCTAGCAAGCCGCATGGAAACTCCGCCGGCGGATCTTTTTGCTCCTGTTGCCGAAACAGAATTATCGGATGTGATTTATATCTGGCAAAACGCTTATGAATGGAGCTATTATGATGGTGTATTAAATGGACTTCAACTTATCAAAAAAGACAAGTCAAAAATCACAGAGAAAAGCTTTCAGGCCATGTTCTGTATTGATGACAGGGAATGCTCTATCCGAAGATATATAGAAGATAATGACCCTCATTGCGAAACATTTGGTACTCCCGGCTTTTTTGGAGTTGAGTTTTACTTTAAGCCTGAACATGGTAAATTCTACAGCAAGCTTTGCCCTGCCCCGGTAACACCAAAATACCTGATCAAAGAAATTGATACAAACAGCAAACGAAAAAAAGATGCGCACTTTTCAAGACAATCGCATTCCTTATTTCGTGGCTGGTTAATTTCTCAAACGCTTGGATTCTGGTCTGCCCTCAAATTATTTTTAAATATTTTCAGGCCAACCATGAGTGCGGCAACCGCTTATTCCTTTAACCATATGGATAAATTTTCGAAACTAACGATTGAAAATACAAATCCGAATGAAAAAGAAAATGATTTGCAAATCGGATTTACAGTTGAAGAAATGGCCAACCGCGTGGAAGCATTATTAAAAAGCATTGGTTTAGTAAATAATTTTGCTCCACTTGTCTATATCATCGGCCATGGTTCCAGCAGTGTTAACAATCCTCATTATGCCGGTTATGATTGCGGTGCCTGTTCCGGAAGACCCGGTTCTGTGAATGCCCGTGTTTCAAGTTTTATGGCTAATAAGAAGGAAGTAAGAGCTATGCTCTCACAAAGAGGAATTACGATTCCTGAGACAACTCAATTTATAGGTGGCTTACATGATACGTGCCGTGATGAGATTGGTTTTTACGATGAAGAAGCGTTATCACCAACGAATCTTGAGCTTCACAGGAAAAATAACAGTGTATTCAACAAAGCGTTGGATTCAAACGCGAAAGAGCGTTCAAGAAGGTTAGTTTCTATCGATACTACTTTAAGTGCAAAAAAAATTCATGAACAGTTAAAAACACGTTCTGTCTCTATTTTTGAGCCACGTCCCGAATTGAACCATGCCACAAATGCTTTATGTATTGTGGGAGGGAGAGATTTCACAAAAGGATTATTCTTAGACAGGCGTTCATTTATGAACTCTTACGATTACAGAATTGACCCCGATGGAAAAATTTTAACCAATATCATGAAACCCCTTGGGCCTGTTTGTGGTGGCATTAACCTGGAGTATTTTTTCTCAAGAGTGGATAATCAAAAGTTAGGGGCGGGAACTAAACTGCCTCACAACGTGATGGGATTATTTGGTGTGGCAAATGGTATCGACGGAGACCTGAGGCCAGGCTTGCCAAGTCAGATGATCGAGGTGCATGACCCTGTTCGTTTATTAATCATTGTTGAACATTTTCCCGAAATCGTATTAAACGTGATAAAATCAATGGATGCCATGTACGAATGGTATATCAACGATTGGATCAATCTTATTGCTGTGAATCCGGAAACAAAAGAGATGCATTTATTTAAAGAAGGTGTTTTTATTCCTTATCAACCCATTCAACAAAAAATTGAAGAGGTTACTGATATCACTCCTATTGTCGAATCAACTTTGGATAACATTCCTGTTTATCTGATCAAATAATATTAATAGTATGACACAATCGATCATCCAGTTTTTTATAATACTTCCTATTCTTGGATTTATTATAAGTTTACTAGTTCCGCGTATAAATGAGAAATTCATTTCCAAAAGTGCCGTCTATATTGTTGGCTTGCATTTTATAAGTTTTGTTGGCTTTGCAGGGTACTGGTTATATATTGGACACCCAACAATTGATTTCAAAAACCTGGTTTTATTCCGTTCCACTGGCTACGAATTTTTTATCGACTTCTGTTTTGATAAAATAACTCTTGTATATATGTTAGTGGGTTCTTTTCTGACTTTTTTAGTAACTATCTATTGTAGTTATTATTTACACCGGGAAAGTGGATACAAACGTTTCTTTAACACTATTATGTTCTTTTACGTTGGATATAATATCACTGTCTTTTCCGGAAACCTGGAAACTTTGTTTGTAGGTTGGGAAATCCTTGGTATTTCGTCCTTTCTCCTTATCGCCTTCTATCGGGACCGTTATTTACCTGTAAAAAATGCTTTCAAAGTGTTTTCAATATACAGGCTGGGTGATGTTGGATTGATCCTGGCCATGTGGATGGCTCATCATTTGTTTCATGAAAATATTACATTCCTGCAATTACAAAACGACGAATTAGTAAGTCATCATTTAGAAAACCATACTATCATTGGTGCTTTTGTGGCCTTAATGATATTAGTGACTGCTGCTGCAAAATCAGCACAGCTCCCTTTTTCGTCATGGTTACCGAGAGCCATGGAAGGACCTACGCCGTCCAGTGCTATTTTTTACGGCTCTCTTTCCGTGCATTTGGGTGTGTTTTTATTGCTAAGAACTTTTCCTTTGTGGGAACACCAGATTTCAGTGAGAGTTATAATTGCCTTGTTAGGGTTAACAACCAGTATTATGGCAACTGGCATTGCAAGAGTTCAATCATCGATCAAAAGCCAGATTGCCTATGCATCCATTTCACAAATTGGCTTGATTTTTATTGAATTGGCCTGTGGTTTTGAAACGCTGGCCTTGATACACTTTGCGGGAAATGCATTTTTAAGAACATATCAATTATTAGTTTCTCCCTCAACAGTTAGTTACCTGATTAAGGAGCAATTTTATAATTTCGTTCCCCGTCCTACATCTATCGAAGATTCATTTTCCAAAAAAATAAAATACACTTTTTACATTCTTAGTCTAAAAGAATTTAATCTGGATACTTTTATGTACCAGCTATGGCGTCCGTTAAAAATAATGGGAAGAGGATTGAATTTTGTGAATTCAAGGAATGTGCTTTATTACTTTATTCCTGCTTATGTCATTGGTTTGATCAGCTTATACTTTGAATCGAGTATACCTGCTAATATTCATAGTTTTTTGCCTGCTTTCTTTTCATTTATCGGTTTTGTTATGGTTTTAAAATCCTACACCGAACGAAAAAATGTACACTTATCATGGATCCTGATCATTATGAATCACTTCTGGATCGCATTAGCCGTTTCGTTTAATGAGCATTACATTTACACTCAATCGCTTTTATACCTTAGTGGAATAGTTGTTATGGGCATCATTGGCTTTATCACGATTCAAAAATTAAAAACACGGGAAGATCACGTTGACCTGAACCAGTTTAACGGGCATGCTTATGAACATCCAAAATTTGCATTTGTTTTTTTACTGGCCTGTCTCGGTTTAACAGGGTTCCCGATCACACCAACCTTTATCGGAGAGGATATCATTTTTAGTCATATTCGGGAAGACCAAATCGCTCTGGCTTTTTTCACAGCTTCCAGTTTAATCATTGACGGTATCGCAGCAATCAGGATTTACTCAAGAGTATTTCTGGGTCCACATATCAAGACCTATCATGAAAGTGCATTTAAATCATCTTAATAAGATGAAGTGATTTTATTAGAGCAATCTCATTACACGTATGTTTTTGAGATTGCCTTTAATTTTTTTTAATACTCAGGTAATTATAAATAAAAAACGAATGAAAAAAGCAATCATAATGCTTCTTTTTCTTATTTGTTTTGTATCCAATGCTCAACAAAATTTCATTAATGTTCCTTCCTGTGAAGTAACAGAAAAAAATAAATTGTTTTTCCAACAGCAATTAAACTTTAATGAGTTGACTCAATCAAATACAACATTGGATTTTGGATTAGGTAAAGGTTTTGAAATAGGTGCAAACGTATTGGGGCTCAATTTTATTGACAAAAGCAAATCTCTCCTAAATAACGACACAAACGATCATGATCCCTATAATCCTTTAGTGATGATCAATGGATTGAAAAGTTTTAGACTGACTGAAAATCTATCACTGGCAATTGGCTCGCAAGTGGGAATAAATTTTACAGATAACAAAAAAGAAAAAGAAGCCGGTTTATTGTATGAAAATCTATGTATAAAAAATTTGTTATTAAAAAACAGTTGCCTAGTTATTGGCTCATACTATAATTCAATGCATTACGGAGGTATTGGAAATCGATTGGGCGCCTGGATAGGAACGGAAGTGCCGGTGAACGATCACCTGCATATAATGGCTGAAAGCGTATTGGGTTCAAACGCTCTTTGTTACACATCAACAGGAGTTGTCGTTTACCCGGTTAAATGGATGCCATTGACGTTAGGAATACAAATCCCAAATACTACAAGTAATGCTTACTCCATAGTATTTGAATTAACGATCATTCCTAAAACTAAAAAGGAATAAAAGTTAAACCAGCCATAAAATTAAAGCGTTGGCTCGGATATTTCTCCCAACGATAATACCTTGTATTAGCAATGTTGTTAAAGTTTACGAAGAAAGACAGCATTTTGCTGTAACGGTATTCTGCCCCCAAATTAATATCTACAATACCTTTTAATAATTTGGGTTGCATCGAATAATTAAAATTATCATCCGAAACCTTTGTCAAAGCAAACTGATTACCAATCACGAAGATATCTCCTTTGATAATGATCTTGCTTTTTAAATTATACACTGCAGAAAAGGTAAGATCAAATTCTGGTTTATGATAAGCTCTTTCAAGGTTCTTTGTTTTATACATGTAATAGTTTCCTTTGGCCAGGAAATTTATCTTCTCCTTATATTGATATTTCAATTGTCCTGCCACGTTGAATAAATCTGTATTATCATAAAGAACTTTATATTGATTATCCAGAGTTCCGTTTTCGGTATAGTCCACTACGAAGAAATGCATGCTGTCGACAACGCTGTAGCTTGCCTTAGCATCGTAACTTGTCTTTGAGCTTAAATTTCCTTTCAAACCACCAAACACATTGAATTTGGTGTTTGTGTTTTTATAATTGACGTTGGAAGTAATAAAGGGGTTTTCGATTGACAAACTTCTCAAAGAATTTTTCTGCAATCCACCGTTTACTCCAACATAAGGAATAATGATACTTTCATAGACATCATATTGCGCATTCAACTGTGGGTAAAAATAAAACTTTGCTGAGCTGTTTGAAAACATATCCAGGTTCGCTGCCAAACCAATATCTGCCATCCATTTCTTACCATGGGTTTCGAAATAAGGATTCAATTTGATGATCACATCATTAAAAGTATCATTTGGTAATTTGTGTCCGTAATAATCCGCATCAAAAGCAACAAATAAACGTTCTTTATTAATGAAAGTATTGAACATCGTATTTAAACTGACATTGTTTTCAGAAACATGATAGAGGTCGCTTAAATTATAATAACCGAGTTTAATAAAATGATTGATCTTGCTACTGTCTGTATAATGGCTTTGAACCTTAACTACCGGTTCAAATAACTGATAACGTTGTTTGGTATAATCTTTTGTCAGTCTATTTTCCGTAGTATCATAACCGTAAAAATGGCTGACATTTCTTTTGTAATTAAACTCACCGGTTAAAGTATGTTTTTTATAAAATTTCTTCCCGAAGATCTCTGCTTCATTGTCGCTGAATCCACTATAACCAACATCGCTTAAATGCGAAGATGATGATAAATGTTTTAAATGAACACCGTAAGCCATGTCCCTGGTTCGTAAACTGTTAAGCCAGAACTCACCATAGGGTGTAGTATAATTTCCCATCCCGAGTTTTAATAACGAACGATAGATCTTGGACAAAGGCTCATTCTTCATTTTTGCAGCGTCGATAGGAATTACCTCATATTTTGAGATCAAAGGTTTGGATGCGATCCCATAATTAATATGTTCGATTTTTTTCACTGTATCTTTTATTTCAGGAAGGTCACTCAACTTAACCGCATCTTTAATAGTTGGTTCAAACTCACTGGTGGCTTTTAGTTCAATATCTTTCATGCCTGTTTGCGCCAGAGTAGCCGCAACATACCCCAATATCAGAACTGCTACAAAAAACCACTGCAATTTTCTGATCCTGCGTTTTTGCTGCTGCTGATCCTGCTCGAACATAAACGAATTACCATACTTACTGGATGAAAGTATTTTATCGCCTGAATAATGCTTAATTGTTTTCATATATTTATTTTTTCGCCAGACTCTTTAACAGAGACAACAAATAGTACTTACTGATTATTTTTTAATGAATCCTGTTTAGCTTCGTATAACTGATCAAACAGATCTTTATCACCTTTTGTTTCCTTGAACTCCACTTTCATTTCACCATTATTTTGTTCCTGAGCAGCTTTTGCTGCCTTCTTAGCTTTCAAAATTTCCATTTTTTTGGTGGCTTCATCCACATATTCCTGCCTCGGTTTACCATCGATCACCGTTTGCAGCATTAGCTCCGCATCAGCGTCTTCTCCTTTTGCGATATATGAATCTGCCAGTAACAACAATCCTTTTGTATTCCAGTCATCATTAGAATATTCATAACTAACCAAAGCTGTTATGGTTTTTTCAACCGCTGAATAATCCTGTTTTGCTAACTGAATTTTAGCAATGTGATATAAGGCTTCAGCGCCGGTAATATTTTTAGCGGATTTCTGAATGGATTTGAATTCGATCAATGCATCATCAAAACGACCCAACTCAAATAAAGATTTTGCTTTATCATACTTAGCTTCATTAGTTTGCTGAGGGGTGATCTTCTCTGTGTTCAACACTTTAACTGCAAATTCCAAGGCTGTTTCAAACTTCTTTAAATTAAAGGCGCTTCGCATGGCCCCTATTCTACCACTTAATTTATTAGCAGGAGTTTCAGCATACTCTTCCAACTTTTGGTAAAGTGGCAACACCTCTTCATATTTTTTGTCCTTATATAATATATATGATAATTTTAATAAAGAGGTCTCTGAATAAATGCCTCTTGATTTATTGACAATGTATTGATAGGAAGGCGCCGCTTTGCCGTACATATCTTTACTGTATGCACATTCCGCATAACCAAAGTGCGCTTCTGAAATGTATTTTCCTTCCGGATATTTGGAAATATAACTTTCCCATTTCGGCATGGCAACGTCACAGTTCTTTTGATTATAGTATGCATCCTTAGCGGCTTCATACAAAGATGTTTCCAACTCTGTTGTATTTAAAGGATTTCCAACCGAAGCAAAATAAGTAGCCATTTCATCAATTTTACCCTGAGCTTCAAATATCTTTTTAATCATTGGCAATACTTCTCTTGCTTCGGATCCTTTTGGATCTTTTTTCACGATCTGGTCAAAATAATAAAAAGCCTTATCATCTTCCTTCTTATTATAATGCACCAGTCCTACTCCTGCCAAAGAAGAATTTACATAAGAAGATTGAGGATAAGTATCCAGAATTTTTTGATAATACACAACTGCATTATCCCCGTCATTCAAATCTTTGCTATAAGTTTCAGCCATTTCAAAAATGGACGCGGCCAGGTAATTAGATTTGGGATATTTGGAGATCAACAATTTCAGATCGTTGATCTTTTCCTGATTGTTCTTTAGCAAGCCACTGCATAACGCTTTTTGATAAATACAGTAATCCACATCCAGTTGATTCAGAGCTATAGCTGTTTCATAATAGTCGGCCGCTTGTGGATATATATTGGTCATAAAATAACTGTCTGCAGTTCTGATGTTAGCATCAGCTATTTTTTTCGGATCTGTTGAACTTTTGGCTAACAGGAATTTACGGAAGGCAATATTAGCATTCTCATAATCGTTTTTGCTTTTCTGCTGAAAGTAAGCATAGCCAATGCTATAATTTGAAAGGTCATATTCTTTTAAACTAAAAGATCCTTCATTTAACTGGAAGCTCTTCCAGATTTCTATAGCAGTAGCATAGTCTTTTTTAATATAGGATATTTCTCCCAACCAATATAAGGCCTGTGCATTAAAGGTCTTATCGAAGTTAACAGCCAGCGATTTCTTAAAATACTTAGTGGCGCTGTCCAAATCAATGTTATTAAAAAACTCAACTCCTCTAAAATAGATCAGTTTTTGATACGTCAGTTTTAAGATTGGATCGAGAGGCTGAATCTTTTCTATGGAAGCGATCGCCTGGGCATAACTTTTAGTGGTTGAATACACATTCACCAAATAATTATACGCTTCCATTTTTCGGGAAGAATTTGGATAATCTTTAATGTATTTCTGAAAAGCAACTACTGCATCATTGTAAGGAGCGAAGGACAATTCGTAGCACAGTTTCGCATAACTGAACAGAGCGTCTTCTTTTATCTTCTGATCAAAGTCGTAGGTTGACGCAGCATAAAATGCATTCCGCGCCTTCGTTTTGTTATTTGTCTGGATATGACAATCCGCCACGTGATACCAGGCATTTTGAGCGAGACTGTCTTTTGCGTCTGTTGCTTTTTCAAAATACGTAATGGCATTGTTATAATCTTTGGTCATATAATAACAATAAGCTATTTCATAGCTTCCCTGGGCATTGAATCCACCCCCGGTTGTTTGGGCTTTTTTGAAAAAAATAAGAGCGTTTCCAAAATCTTTTAAATTAAAATAGGATTCTCCAATCATGCGATTGATCTCGCCTTCTTTTTGAACATGAGCAGTATCATCCAGTAAAGCGGGGGCATTCTTCACCACTTCACTGAATTTACCCTGGATAAAATAAATTTGTGTGATGTAATAAGGAACCACGGTTCCAAAAGATTCATCACTTAATAAACGATTAAAACCCTGTAATGCGGTCTCGTAATTTTTTTCCTGGTAAGCGATGTGTGAGTAATAATAATTAGCTGGATGCGCATATTTGTTGTCTACATCTTTAATTTCAAAAAGATCCAATTTGGCTTTCTCATTATTCTTCACCACAAAATAACTGTAACCGCGTTTAAAATACAGTTCAGCTAAATTCTCCTTGTTCAGCTCATAGATATCTACTTTCTCCAGGAATTGGATTGATTCTTCATATTTCTTTTTTCTGAAATTGGATTTACCTAAATAAAAATAAGCCCATTTTACTTTGTTACTTTCCGGGTGACGTTCAATGAATTCTTTCATACGCCATTCTCCATCTTTATGAAACAGCTCAACCGCACAGGCCGCTGCATAATACTCAGCATCCACTTTAAGCAAGTTACTTCCTTTAACAGAAGCCATGTAATTGATAAAGGATTGCTGGGCAGAGGTATATTGTTTTTTATCAAACAATTCTAATCCTGTTTTGTACAAAACATCCTTGTCTAAATAAATTTGTGTTTTTTGAGAAAACAATAGCCCTGAAGATACCAGTAATAAAAGGCTTATGAAATATTTTTTGATCATCATGATTGTGATAAGTATGCTATATAATCGTATATAAAAAAA
>JGI24806J26614_1000238_pt1 | contig 14631 bp, 11 predicted proteins | sample Kansoi200umMDA_FD_26614 | JGI IMG/M metagenome (IMG submission 26614)
GCTTTCAATTGATTGAACGGGCACCGGGTATTACGGTTGAAGAAATAAAGGCCAAAACATTGGGTAGGCTGGTTATTAAAGGAGATATCCCGGAAATGAAGATCTAATAACCTGTTGTTTTCTCTTCCTTTTGTTGGGCTACAACAGCGGCTGCTATAAAGAACATATAGCGTATGCCATTGATAACGGAAAGTAATATCAGCTTTTCGTGCTGCAGGGCCACCCCTCCATTGCCCTGCACTCCTACAAGACCTGTAAGCATGAACATCGTGAAATAGCAGATATTACCGCCTGCTATCCAGAACATGGGCGACTGAAAAATGAACAATTGCTTATCCCTGATCAGTTGTAACAAAGCTACTATGGCCACCAGCAGCATAATAAAGGCTGCTGTAAAATTGAGCTTGAAAGCATACTGGTCTGTACCCCGCAGGGTATAAATGGTGATGGCTATCGATGAAAATGCAATCAGCACTGTATGTAGTAACTCTCTTACCCACCGGGTGGGTATTACCTGCTTGAAGAGGTAGAGCAGTAATACAAATTCACCAAGACCAAAGATATTGTTGACGAGGGTGATGTTGATGGATGCCAGCGAGGGGATGCAAATGATCAGGTGCTGCATGCAGGATAGCAGGCAGATCATTCCCAGGAAGATCATAAAGTCCTGTTGCCAGCTACGGCGGAGAAATATGATGATAATAGGAATTACCGGCAAGAGGATTGCCAGAAAACAGAGCGCATCGGGTATACTAAGACCGGTCTTTACCATGGGTGTACAGGTTCGGAAGCCGGCTTTCCATAGGGCCATACTTTTACTGGCTGAATGGTCAGCGGAAAAAGGATAAAGCCTGGAATAGTATTGAGATTTTCAAGCTGTATATACCAATGGGCTGAACGATCTGTAGTTAGTATATGTCAGCGGCGAGGGCCGAAATTAATCAATTAAGTTGTTTTTTACGGCAAAGAAAACGAGTCCCGCCGTATTTTTTGCCCCAAAACGCTCCATCAGGCGGTCTTTAATGGCTTCCACTGTGCGGGGGCTTACCTCCAGTTTCTGGGCTATTTCATGGGCCGTAAACTCCATACAGATGTATTTGATCACATCCCGTTCCCGCTCACTCAGGGTAATCTCATTGGTAAGAGTGGGCACCACCTTCTGGCGGGCGTGTGATTTTTTTAACAGGATCCTGTTTACAAAGTTGTTCAGGTAATAACCTTTGCTCATTACTTCCATAATGGCTTTTTTGATCTCCGCAGGGTCTGCGCTTTTAAGCAGGTAACCGTTGGCGCCAATTTCCATCATATGGCTTACAAAGCGCTCATCCTCATACATGGTAAGCGCAATAACGTGTATTTGTGGGTATTGTTTGGCTACTACCTTGGTGGTCTCTATGCCATCTTTCATCGGCATGCGAAGGTCCATCAGGATGACATCTGGTTGCTCGGGGGCGGCGGGAAGGGTATCCAGCAATTCCTGTCCGTTCTCAGCTTCAAAAACAAACTTGATATTGGTATAGGGCCGCAATGACAGGATAACTCCTTTCCGGAAAATTTTGTGGTCATCAGCGATAGCAACTTTAATGGGTCCCATTGTTTTTATGATATTGGCAGTTCAATTTACTGAAAATCTTCCGTTATCACTATCACCGGACTTAGCAAATCAAAGGCGGTAAGCATTTACACCTGTTTGCACAGTTGGGTAACGGATTACAAATGTAACGAGTTTTAGTCCTTGTAATTCACGGTCTTACAATATAGACTATAACTCTATTCACCGGCCGGTTCTTCTTCCAGCTTCGGTATTTCGATCGTCACTTTATAATAGGTCTGCGACATATCTTTTTCAAAGAATATACGTCCCTGCAGCAGTTTTAAACGGCTCTGGATATTCTTTAACCCCAGACCCCCTGTACTCTTGTTCAGCTTATCAAAATCCTGCTGGGTAATGCCTTTGCCATCATGGTGCAGGCGGATATACAGCTTATTGCCTCCCAGGTTCTGGGTAAGGTGGATAAAGCTGGCGTTACTGTGCTTAAGAATATTATTGACCAGTTCCTGTATAACGCGGAAAATGATCAATTCCTGGTCGGGATGCAGGCGCTCCCGGTAATCATGGAAGCGGCAACTGGCATTCATACTGCCTGATCCACTGATCTTTTGAAAAAGGTCGTTCACCGCTGATTCAAGCCCGAAGTTCTTCAACGTAGGGGGCATCAGGCTATGAGAGATGTTGCGGATCAGCTGGATGGTATCGTCGATAATCTGTTTGGCGTTGTAAATGCTTTGCAATTGGGTGGTCTTATCCAGGTTTACCAGGTTCTCATTCAGGTAAAGGCGGGCTGTGGCCAGCAGGGGGCCGGCATCGTCGTGCAGATCGGCCGCAATACGCTGGCGTTCCTCTTCCTGTAAGCGGATAGATGCGTTCAGCAGCATTTTCTGTTGTTCCTGCTCCAGGCGCTGTAAGCGCATCTGGTAACGGATCACCTTTCGCTGGTGGAAGATGATGAATACGATAAGCCCGATTGTAAGCGCGAGCATCCCTACCGTACCGAAAAACAGTACCAGGGAAACAGGGCTATCAGGACTATCGATGTGCAGGAAGAACATGGGTGATGTGACTGGAGCGGTTTTATGGGTTAGATGGCCGGCTTTTCAAACAGCTCTTCGTCAAAAGGGCTTTCATTGAATGGCCGGGGTTTATAGTTGGGCATTATAAAGGCAATCGCAAGTAATACGTTTTTTATGACATTTGATATAGAATTTATAAACCAGTAGGCTTTTCTTTCCTCCTGGGTGAAATATTGAGCGGAAATAAAGAGAAAGAACGTTGCAGACATGTAAATAAGTATGGCAACGATGATCCAGAAGGTTTTGGAGGAGTAAATAAAGGAAACTTCCATGTCCCGGATCTGCTCAAAAAAGAAGCAAACGCAGAAAATAATGATGAGCGTAGATTCCACGGTAGCCGGTATGGCGTCAAAATCGTTCGACTTATTCTTGTTGAAAAAGAAGTAAAGTACCAGGATAAAGAATACCGGTGCGGCGATAGCGATCAGCTGTTTAATCCTTTTTGACTTGAAACTGAGGTACAGGAACAAGGAAAAGAAACTGTATTCCATCACCGTAAAAAAGCTAAACACATAGAACTTTGCCGGAGAGTTGTTTGGTAAAAAGCTCTGGGTAAAATCCGTAAAGAGGGAGAGGGTTACGTAAATAAAAACTACCCATAACTTTCTTTCTTTGTTCCTTTTTAAGAAAACAAGAAAGAAAATTATGGGTAGAATTCCCGATATTATACTTAATGCTTTAAGTATTTCTTTGGTTAGCAAAGCCTTTTAAAGTTTCTCAAATATAAAAGGCATTTGCTTAATAGTCAAGTAATCAGGAAAAAAGACTTTTACCAACCGAACAGCCATTTCCAGATAGAATCGCCGCCGTCATCAGATCTGTCACCTACAACGCCATCTTCGCTCGTAATTGTACCTGCGCTATTTACTACGCTGTACTGGAAGATGTTGTTACCATTTTTGTCAACTCCTACGTAAACCAGGGTTTTTTTGCCTGCTTCGTTGTAAGCGTTGTAGAAACGGATGCCTTCGCAACCTGGTTGAGCCAGGATCTGCTCGATAATGTTTTTTCCAACAATGTAAGAATAGGTGTCGTTGGGGTTTGCATTGTGGTAATTGGTTACGAATTCTGTACCCAGCTCGTAGCCAATCTCTTCACCAATAGCAGCCGTAGGCTTCTTGATGATGAGTTCATTTTGCATCATAGTAGTAAGTTTTTAGAGGTTTAGAATAGTAGTTTGGAACACCAAAAAACCTCTAAAAAAAAAAGCTGGACAACGGGTTAGAATCCTGATCAAAATGGTTTAAATTGCCTGCAATTCAATAGGGTCGTGGATTTGCGAGGATTTTATTAGTATCAATACGAGTCGAAAATGGGTATAAACGCTAAATTAACTTAGTATTTTTACTAACGTAGTTTGCCCGGATTGGATGAGTAGAGCTACGAGAAAGGTGAGTTATTCACAATTTGAGTCAAAATGTGGATAAGTGAAATTACTTAGCGAAAGAGGTGGATTTTAAAAACGGGGCTACCAGGTCAGCATACATGCTACAAAAATGGTGCTGTTTTTTTATTTCCGGTTTCACACATCAGTATAGTCGTTCAAGACCATCTGCAGTTACAGTACCGGGATCAGTGTAGGATAAGTTCCAGTATTACTTTAAGGTGGGTTTCAACAAACAAAATAAAGAGGAAGTTGACTGATATTGGATTTGACGTTGGCTTTCATAAGATATATTGGAAATCTCTTACTGGACGGTAACTCAGGACATTGGATGATTGAGAGGTTGCCTATCCATTACATCAATCAACTTCTAAACAAAAATAACCAGATACATTATACGGAGCAAGCGCACTTTTGCCCGTTTTTATTCGTTCAGTATTTACACGTCGGCTCGTAATAATTCAATATCCTTACTCGAAAAACTCCGATTGATTTTAATCAACTTACGATAGTTGCGGAGATCAGGTGGTTTTTTTATACGAAATTACCTGTGCCGGGTAACCCGGATATTGATAATGGATTGCCCTGGCAGTTATAAGTCTGTACCCTACATGGATACTTATTTAGCCTGATAACCCGTTAAACAAAGCCAAACCCGCCTAACAATTATGAGTGCTGAACTGGTAATTAAAGTTTCCCTTGCGGATGACCACAAGATCTTCCGCGATGGTATCAAAATGGCTCTGAAAGGTAAAGAATACCTCAAAATCCTTTGGGAGGCTGAGGATGGTAAGGACCTGATGCACAAAATGCAGATCAAAAAGCCTGATGTACTGCTGATGGATATCCGTATGCCGGAAATGGATGGGGTTAATGCCATCGGTATCATGCGGAAGGAGTACAGCGATGTTAAGATCATTGTACTTACCATGTACGACGACCAGGAAATGATCACCAAGATGATGGAAATGGGCGCCAACGCCTATCTTACCAAGACATCTGATCCGGATGAGATCTACCAGGCTATCCTTACCTGTATGAACGATGACTTTTACTTCAACGACCTGGTCAATAAGGCTGTTCTCTCCAAGCTGCAGACCAAAAAACAGGTACGCCAGTTCTATCCCAATCCCATTAAATTTTCTGAAAAAGAATTACGGATACTGAAGCTGCTGGCAGAAGACAAAACCACGGAAGAGATATCGAAAGAGATATTCCTGAGCCCCCGTACAGTAGAAACGATCCGGCAGAACATGAAATCCAAAGTAGGGGCTAAAACCATTGCCGGCCTTATTATGTATGGAATGCGTAACAAATTGATCGACTAAGCTATAGACTGTATCTACACTTCTTTCCTTTACTGCTAAAAAAGAAAAAAGGCACAAGCCATATTTACCGACTTGTGCCTTGAGCTTTGTGTCTTATCTCTTACTTCAGGTTCAGCTTAATCTGTAATTCGTCAAACTGCTTATCGTCAATGGTGCTGGGAGCATCCAGCATTACATCCCTGCCGCTGTTGTTCTTGGGAAACGCGATAAAGTCGCGGATACTTTCACTACCACCTAATATAGCGCACAGACGGTCGAAGCCAAAGGCAATACCACCGTGTGGAGGCGCACCATATTCAAAAGCGCCCAACAGGAAGCCGAACTTGTGCAATGCTTCTTCCTTACTCATACCGAGGGCTGCAAACATCTTCTCCTGCAGGTCGCGCTGGAAGATACGGATAGAACCTCCGCCGATCTCATTACCGTTCAATACCATATCATAAGCATTAGCTTTGATATTGGCATAGGGGTGTTTCAGGTATTCTGCTGCATTTTCAATAACAGGATTGTTATTGATCATGATGCTGATCTGATCGGGCTTAGGTGCTGTAAAGGGGTGGTGGCGGGCTACCCAGCGGTTATCATCCTCACTGTATTCAAACAACGGGAAATCCATTACCCAGAGTAACCTGTACTCATCCTTTTTACGGAATCCCAGTCTTTCCGCCATTTCAAGGCGCAATTCGCTGATGGCTTTACGGGTCCTTTCTTCAGCACCTGCTAATATCAGCACCAGGTCACCAGCCTTAGCTCCTGCTGCATCGGCAATGGCCTTTAATTTATCTTCTGTAAAGAATTTGTCTGCACTGCTTTTATATGTACCATCCGCATTACACTTAATGAACACCAGGCCATTCATGCCTATCTGGGGGCGTTTTACCCACTCCGTCAGCTCATCGGTTTGCTTGCGGGTATATTCTGCACAGCCCGGGGCTACTACACCCACTACTGTTTCTGCATCATTGAATACCTTAAACTCCGTACCGGCAATCAGTTCTTTCTTCGCCAATAGTTCGTATTCCTTGTTGAAGGCGGATTTGATGTTCAGCAGGCGCATTTCAAAACGGATATCCGGTTTGTCATTGCCATAATTCCACATCGCCTCTTCCCAGGTCATGCGCTCAACCTTCTCTGTATAGTCAATGCCTTTTACTACTTTGAAGATGTGTTTGATCATGCCTTCAAACATATTCAGGATGTCTTCCTGCTCCACAAAGCTCATCTCACAGTCTATCTGGGTAAACTCCGGCTGACGGTCTGCCCGCAGGTCCTCATCCCGGAAACATTTTACTACCTGGTAATACCTGTCATAACCACTCACCATCAGCAATTGCTTGAAGGTTTGAGGCGATTGCGGCAAGGCATAGAACTGACCGGCATTCATACGGGAGGGCACTACAAAGTCGCGTGCGCCTTCCGGTGTAGACTTGATCAGGAAAGGGGTTTCAACATCCATAAAATGCTGATCATGCAGGTAGTTCCGTGCAGCACGGTTTACCGCATAGCGCAGTTCCAGGTTTTTCTTCACCGCATTACGGCGAAGGTCGAGGTAGCGGAACTTCATCCGGAGGTCATCACCACCATCTGTATCATCCTGTATGGTAAAAGGAGGCGTAACAGATTTATTGAGGATCGTAAAGTTTTGTACTTTGATCTCAATATCACCGGTGGATAGGTTTGCGTTTTTATTACTGCGTTCGGCCACCGTACCTTTTACCTGTATCACGAACTCGCGTCCCAAAGGTTGCTGGTCCAGTTGTGTATTAAGGTCTTCGTTGAATAACAACTGTGTAATGCCATAGCGGTCGCGCAGATCAGCAAAGGTGATGCTGCCGAATTTTCTGACTGTTTGTATCCAACCGGCAAGTGTTACTTCCTGTCCGGCCTGTGCTATTCGCAGTTCACCACAGGTATGCGTTCTGTACATCCTATTATAATTTTATGTTTATGCTGATTCTCAACGTTCAATGAACGGCGGCAAAGGTAACAGAAAACAAGCATCCTTCCTCCGCTGGCAGGGATGGCCGGAAATGATTATTTTTGCAGTAGATGCCCCAGGATTCCACCTACATGATCGTCACCCCTGCCGGAGACACTTTTTATGTACCCGTCGGAGACACCCCTTACGTTTCCTCTACGATCCCGCTACAACATGCCAGGGTGCAGCTTTCCGAAGGGGAGCGGTTGGCCAAAGAGGTCGTCAGTTGGACTTTAATTTCAGTGTTCGTTTTGTTATTCCTGGTCATCTTATTTCCCAGGGTGGGCAAACGCATCCGGCTGCTTTTTTATGTGCGCAAAGCCCGGGAAGTGTATGATGATAACAAGACCGGCTACCATGAGCTGTTATTGCAATACCTGCCTTATTACCGTAGCCTGCCGGCAGCACTGCAGCAGCGCTTTATGAAGCGTACTGTAACCTTTATGACTACCAAGCAGTTTGAATACGTGGAAATATTGCCGGAGGATAAGATGCCCCTCCTGATCAGCGCTGCGGCAGTACAACTGACTTTTGGTATTGAGCATTACCTGATGGATCATTTTGAAAAGATATATGTGTTACACCATGATTATCATTATGGCCTGAACAGTGTACCCTTTCAGGGGCATGTAAACAACGAAGGCATTTACCTCTCCTGGAACAATTTTACCAGGGGCTTTGATAATTACAATGACGGAGATAATGTAGGCCTGCATGAAATGGCGCATGCGCTGGCTTATGTGAACTTTAACGTTACAGACGGCAGCGACGACAGCTTCCGGGAGAGGTTCGTCCTCTTTTCCAAAACCGGGCGGCAGGTTTTTAACCGGATGCAAACAGAAGAGGCCGGTGGATTCCTCGGTAGTTATGCCGCCAGCCGGTATGAGGAATTCTGGGCCGTATGCGTGGAGCATTTCTTTGAACGGCCTACCGCTTTTAAAATACATCTCCCTGATTTATACACTGCTATGTGCGCATTGCTGAACCAGGATGTTCTAACGCCCGGTATTTTTCTGCAGCCTGTAGAAGAGGCTTAATAACAGCGCTTTATAATAAGATCATAAATTTATTCTCAGAGGCTTTCATTTATGAACTATTGTTTTTACTTTGTATCCGGGTTGTATGCCCACGTATGATTGCACTCCTCCTGAAACAGTAGAAATTCCATCCCCGAAAGACCAATTTCCCAATCCAAGCTTTGTGAAAACCCACAATCCGTTGCCTCGTACCTATTTCACAAAAAGAAAAATGGAACCTTATGGAAATTTTGGTCATTTTCCTGGTGGTTTGCAGCATCCTCGTACTACACAATCCGGTAGGAGAATGGATCAACCGCCTTTACGTAAAGTATCAGTACAAGAAATTTCTCTCTCAGGAAACTTTTTATCACTCTGTTATTTCCCGTTACATCCGTTACTACAACAGGTTAAACCTCGAAGAACAGCATAAGTTTCTCTTCCGCTCATTTTTATTCAGGAAAGCAAAGCGGTTCCATTACATTGAAGTCAGCGAAAGCTCTGAAATGTCTATTCTTATCAGTGCTGCCGCCATACAGCTCACTTTTGGTCTTGATAAATACCAACTGAATTATTTTAAAGATATCTATGTGCTGAAGGATGATTACCACTATGGTTTTTATTCCCGTCCTTTTCAGGGACATGTAGACCAGAGCGGTATTTATCTGTCCTGGGATAATTTCCTGAAAGGCATCAAAGGCTTATCGCCCAATTGTAATGTAGGTCTTCACGAGATGGGACATGCGCTGACCTATGTAACCTTCATTACACAAACAGAGGAAGACAAGCACTTTAAAAATGAGTTCAAGAATTTCTCTAAAGTAGCCCGCCCGATCTTTGAATCGATGCAGGGCGGCGCCAAAAACTTGCTGGGCGAATATGCCGGTACCAACTACCATGAGTTTTGGGCAGTAAGCGTAGAAGTGTTCTTTGAGAATCCTATCCGTATGCGCCATGAACTGCCGGAGTTGTACAAAGCTATGAGCTCCCTGCTGCGCCAGGACCCGATTGTTATTGTTAATGCCGCCAACAAAATAGCCGCCTAACGAATTCATAGTTACATTGCCCGTATTATAGTGTTATTGCCAGCCGGTTCAGGTACGTCATTGCACCTGAACCGGCTTTTTATTTTCTACTACGGCTACTTCCCTTTCTGCATTTTCCTTCCTGCGTTGTAAAGGCGCGTAAATAAAATAAAACCAGGAGAGTATCAGGATGCCCAACGAAAAGGGAATAATACAATAAGGTTTCACCTTCTCATCAACGGCAAAGAACTCTGCCACCATCCACATGGAGTTGGCTACAATCCAGATGGCAATTGCCATATTGTGTGCCAGCTCAGCTACGATATGCCGGTTCTTCCAGGCAATCCAGATAGCCACGGATAAAGTGGGTACGATCATGGCGATGCCCAATGGTTTGAACACGGCGCACCAGCACAGATCCTTCACCAGCCAGAAAAAGATGTGCAGGTTTTCAATCTTGCGGAACTTGGCCGGGATCACATACAACTCCTTTGATTCCTGTGACACGTTGTTGAATTTTGAGGGTGAGGCACAAAAATATAAAAAAAGAGCTAGTGGTAAGTAGCGAGTAGCTAGTAGTAGAGCCCCCCACTGACCACTAGCCTCTCGCTAATACTTTCCGGAATCGCTTCACATCCACCTCCGGCGATACCGGCGTTCCCTGGCTGATGCATTCTACTAACTGTTTGGCAAAATAAGGCCCGAGGGAACAGCCCTTGGTGCCCATGCCATTAAAAATACCAATGGTAGGGTGCAGCGGGTGGAAGCCCACAAAAGGCCGCCGCTCCAGGGTGGCAGGCCGTACGGCTGCTTTATGATCTATAATGGTAAAAGGCAGCTTAATAGTTTGTAATAGCCAGTTGTGGGCAAATTGCTTAAAGCCCGGTGTAGGGTGGTCATTGTCAAATTCCCAGAGATAGGTAGAACCCAGCCAGAAGATATTGTCTTTCCATGGCACCAGGTTAAAGCCCTTTTTGAAAATATGAGTGGAAGGCAGGTCGTTGATCTCCACCCAAACCGCTTCCCCTTTATTGGGCGCAAAGGGAAGGTTCTTAAAATAAGGATTGGCAGCAGAAGCTATGCCGTCACTGAAAATAATACGGGGAGCACGAATGTCTTTGTAAGTAACCCCTTCAGTACTTACCTGTAGCTGGTTGATGTCGAAGGATTCCTCAAGTAATAGTTGTTTGCTCTGCAGGTATTGGCGGTAAGCGGGTAGTATATCCTGCAATTTGATCAGATAGCTGGGGTTGATCTCGCCGTATCCAAAATCATAGTTGAAATGACTCCACCAGTCGCGCTCGTCAGCTGGTAAGGACAAGTACTGCTGGTCTTCCCGGTACCGGTCTTCAAAAGCGATCTTCATTTGGGGCGTAGCAAAGAAGTCCACAATATGCTTTTGCTCAATCGCTGTAATGTTGAGGGCTGCGCCCAATGCTGCGTAAGCCTGCTGTGCAAAAGGCATCACTTCATCAATCAGCCATGTTTTTACAATCCGCCTGCCGGTAACAGGGTTAATGACCCCTGCTGCTACTTTGGATGCTGTGTTGTCCTGCGGATGATCAATCACGATATGGCTAACACCTGCCTGTTGTAAATACCAACTGAGAAAAGTACCACAAATGCCCTGTCCAATGATGAGAATATCCGTTTGCATAACGCGAAAATAAGCAAGGCTACTATAATTATACCGCAGAGGCGCAGTTTTGCTAAAGCAAAACGCAGAGAAAAACTTGATGTTAATCTCTGCGTCTCTGCGCCTCCGCGGTTGTCTCAGCTTTTATTTCGCTTCTACATTTACTTTGGTGCCCTCTGAATGACTGGCAAATTCAGGGGCATACATACATTGGATGGATGTAATACCGTTGCTGAAAGTGCCGGTATGGGTTACAAACAGGGGATACTCAAACACCCAGGTGCCTTTGGGCAGGTAGCCAAAGAAGAAGTTGGTGCTCGCATCTTTGGTGCTTTCATAATAGCCCAGTCCCCCCTGCCACTTGTAGCTGCTCAATACATTCAGCGGTTCCATACAGGCAGCACGCATATCTTTCATGTGCACGTATTCCATATTACGGTCGGCACGCAGTTCAATACGTACTTTTATCTTATCGCCCACGTGCAGCACACCGCCTTCGTTCAGCGGCTCCAATACCGGTCCGCGGTCTGTATTCTTTTCTATGAACAGCTTCTTGGTCAGTTTTAAAGGCGTAGCTGCCGTGGTGATCTTATCCAGGTTCTCGAAATACTGCCAGTATACAGCGCCCCAGCTTACAGCTTCTCCGGCTGTAGCTGAAGCAGAAGAAACAGATACCTTGATATTTCCCATCTCCGGCTTCACGTCCTTACCGTCTATTACTTTTTTGAAATAGCCGGTGCCAGCTTCCTGTTGTTGCTCGCTGCTACGAATGGTATAATTGCCCAGACTGATCTGTACTTCAGGCGTATTGGTCAGCCAGTCCGTACCCTGTAACAACAAAGCATAACAGGCGTCAGCAGTGGCCCTGGTGGTTTTCCAGTCCTGCGTTTGCTTTTGTTTCAGCAGCCAGGTCTTCATATCTGCCACCGCTTTGCTATCCTGTGTTACTTCGTTAAAGGTTTCTATCAGCAGGGCCTGACTTTCAATAGGGCTCTGGTACCAGTAGTAGCCACCGCTCAGATCTTTCCAGTACATGCCCATCTCTTCGTTCACCAACGCATTTTGCTTCAGGCTTTTTACAATGTCAAAGGCTGTCTTATTGTCGCCCGTACGTTTCAGCGATAAGGCGATCATGCCCTGCATGTATTTATTTTGCTTGAGCCAGAACTGTTGCGACTGCTTATGATAGTAATTGTATGCCTTGAATACTTCACCCGGCACCGCATACTCACTAAAGAAGCTACGCATGTACAGGTATTGTACCTGGGTATAGCTGAGGTTATTATCCGTCAGTGGTATTTTATGTTTCACCAGGTAATCATAATCTTCTTTTAAAGCTTTATCCAGGTAAGGAATGGCAGCCTTTACTATTTCAGTGATCCTTTTATCATTGGACAATGCTTTCAGCCTTTTGAGGTGGCCAATGCTGGTGATGATGTATTGGGTGATATAACGATCATCCCGTCCACCTTTGAACCATACAAAGCCACCGTTCTCTGCTTGCATATCCTTCAGCTTCGCGAGACTTGATTCCAGCTCTTTGCTCATGCGCACCATATCAAACAGCAGGGCAATATTCTTTTTCTGCTGCGCTTCACTCTTCGCCTGTAATACCCAGGGTGTTTCCTCCAGCAGCACAGATTTCAGTTCTTCATTCTTTTGCAGGTTGCTGAGTAAGGCGGCCGTATCAGTTGTTTTCCAACGCTCAAAAATGGCCTTGATACGGGGAGATGCGTTGGCAATGGTAGAAGCCAGTGAATTGGCATAGTAACGGTTGAATATTTGCTCCGCACACTCATAAGGATACTCCATCAGGTAAGGCAGCGCCTGTACTGCATACCAGGCAGGATTGCTGGTAAACTCTACAGTTAATGCATGCTGGCTTAGTGTTTCACTGTTGCCGCTTTTCAGCAGTTTGTCAAAGCTGAATTGTTTGGTGCCGGTGCCACGTACCGGTAAGGGCAGGCTTTCTGTCACCAGCATCCGGTTGCTCACTACAGGCAGGGTGTTTTCTTCACCGTCGCTCAGGGCCCCCTGATTGCCTTCCGCTTTGGTAGAAGCGATCAACCGGTAAGTAAGGGGTTTGTTATACTGGTAAGGTATTTCCAGGGAGAAGCTAACCGGGGTGCTTTGCCCCGCTGCTACCGTAAAGAACTGGTTGGGGAATACATTGCGGAACCAGCCATCTACGGATTGGTTGGTAGTGGCATCAATGAGTTCCAATTGTACCTGCCCGGTCAGTTCTTTATCGCTCAGGTTTACGATCTTACCACTAAAGTCCATACGGTCACCTTCCCGCATAAAACGTGGCGCATTGGGCTGTACCATCAGTTCTTTCTGGGTGATGATGCTTTTCTCGCTATAGCCAAAAGCCAGTTCTTTGGTATGCGCCAGGCTCATCCATTTCCATTTGGTCAATGCTTCCGGTATGGTAAAGGAGAATTCAATATTACCAGCTGTATCCGTTTTCAGATCCGGGAAGAAGAAGGCTGTTTCATTGAAGTTCTTACGTGTTTGTACCGGTGCCGTTTCATTTTGCTTAGCTTCATCCGCCTTTTTAACTTTTTCGCCTTCTATAAACATGTCGCCTTGAGTTGAGATAAAATTTGCAGACACCTCCTCAAGCGCCTGCTTTGGCGCTGCCAATCCTATTCCCCCAGTCCATCCCTTTTTCAGGTTCCTTTCTACAGCTGCATCATTCCTTAAGGATGCCATTCCCCTGATCCTTATTTGCGCACCACCACCCATACGAATGGCTTCTATTGTCTGCAACTGATCGTACTGTTTATCAAAGGAACCTACGTTTATAGGTTCCACGTGCTTTTCTGTGGACTGTACCTCGCTGAAGCAGGTAGTACTTTCCCAGGCAGAACGATTGGTATAGTAACTCCATAAATACGGGAGATTCCAGCTATGCGGTTTAAACTGATCCAGGGAGGCATCATACATGGCAGTCAGCATTTCTGCAGCCACCTGGTCGCCCTTATAACCACTGATCTTTACTTTCCAGGTTTCCTGGCTACCGGGTAACGTTTTGTCACGATACGTCGTATAGGAAATAGCCAGGTCCTTATTGGTATAAGGAACATTGAATATGCTATTGTCGCTGTACACCCGGTTGTGTTTCACAAAAGCCATTTGCACACCCAATCCGCCGCGGTCGTTTTCTGATACCGGTAATTCAAAAGAAGGGTTGTTCTTGTCAAGGATGGTGAACTTTCTTTCTGAGGAGGCATTTTTCCTGCCCACTTCATGGATCACGAATACGTTATCCAGGTTGGTAGCGAATTGATAAGTGATGGTCTCTCCGGGTTCATAGGTATCCTTACCTGTTTCAATACTACCAAAAGCCATTGGGTTAAGGGTTTTGGTCTGGTTGTACAACTGAACGTATTGGATAGCTTTAACGGGCTCCCCGTATTTGTCTTTGGTAACAGCTTCCATCACATACCATCCGGCAGACAGTTTTACATTGCCAACATTGAATTTTCCACTGTTGCTAGTAGTGTCTGTTATTTCCAATACCTTCTCTCCCTTTTCCCAGGTATGCACATCATCTTCATTGCTGTAAATATCATAAGGAAAGGCGACATGTTTATAGAAGGCGAAAAAGTTAAAAAGGCGGATGAAGCT
>JGI24806J26614_1000239_pt1 | contig 14623 bp, 12 predicted proteins | sample Kansoi200umMDA_FD_26614 | JGI IMG/M metagenome (IMG submission 26614)
CAGCTTAAGCCCGTTCGCCACATCAAAAATAAATTTAAAATTCGTGTTGAAATTACGGGTGTTAAAAGTGGCTTGGGCCCCTTCCTTAGCTTGTGCAACCGCATTGCCCCATCCACCCTGTGCAAAAAAATTCTTATTGTCCTGGGTATAAACCGGATGATTGGGCATTCCAAAAATGGCTTCAGTAATGAGCCAGCTGGAGCCGATTCCGCCAACATCCGTGCGTTTCTGATCTTCAAAAGAAACTTTGGTTTCCAGTCTTACTCGTTTTGAGAAATCATAATCATAATTCAATCTCAGGCTATAACGTTCATTGTTATTCGGCGCATATTTTATAACGCCATCCTGCTTACTATAACCTAGCGACAAATAATAAGATGAATTATTCCCGCCTCCCGAAACGTTTACATTATGCTTTTGCTGAAAACCGTTTCCAATAACCGCGTCTATCCAATTGGTATTGGTAAAGAACAGCATCCATCCTCCATACAGGGGATGTGGAATGGGTGTGGGATCGTTATTTTTTATTTTTTCCAGCAAATCAGGCGTGTACATCGGAGCAGCGCCATTATGAATATTGGCTTCATTTTCCATTTGGGCAAACTGATATGTTGAAGGGCTTTCCATCATACCTGACATTTTGGTGATGCCGGCATTACCGTTATAACTGATCAATGGCGTTCCTTTCTTTCCCCTTTTGGTGGTCACCAACATAACACCGCCGGCGGCACGGGCGCCATAAATGGACGCGGAAGCATCTTTTAATACCGAGATGGATTCTATATCATCCGGATTCAGCAGATCCAGATTGCCCGCGACGCCGTCAATCAATATAAGCGGTGAATTACCCCCGTTTGATGATGAAGCACCTCCGATATTGTATTGGGAAAGCGCATTTAGGTTGCTGGAGTTTCCCCCGTTGGTGGTTGAAACACCTCTTACCGTCACGCTATATCCTCCTAATCCGGGCTGACCCGTGGATCGTTGAACCGTCACTCCCGAAATTTCTCCCTGTATACCTTCCAGAGTATTCGTAATCGGCCTTGATTTCAACACTTCGGAGCCAACCGTTGAAACAGCTCCTGTAAGGTTTTCCTTTCTCTTTGTTCCATATCCGATGACTACCACATCGTCAAGGCCTTTTGCTTCTGAAACCATTGTTATATCAAACTCCGTACGGTCGTCTATGACGATTTCCTGGGGAGCATAACTGGTAGCAGAAATAATCAGCGTACTTCCTTTGGGCGCCCCGATACTGAAGTTGCCATTGACATCTGTTTGTGTGCCGATAGTCGATCCTTTCAGGAGGATACTAACTCCGGGCAAGGGTCCTTTATCATCTTTAACTTTCCCTTTTACCTGCAGGTTCTGTCCCAGCATGTCCGGACAATACAATAGAAATGGAAGAAGAATCAAAATAAAAATTGCTCGTTTCATACAGTTTGTTTAATCGCAGTCGTCTCATTTATATGCAACCGCGACTGCTGAAAAATTGGTTACATTTGCGGCCGAATTCTACATTCTAAGAGTAGAATCTGCACCAAAAGCGAAAAATAGTGTTAAAAAATGTCCCGAAATGATGTCAAACGTTTGCGTGATTTTTGCCACTTTCCAATGCAAACGGTTGCGTAATTTTTAATTGATCTAAATCAGTTTTTACAACGATGGAGCTTAAACAGCCTACAATAAAAGAAATCGCTAAAAAGTTAAATATTTCTATCTCTACGGTTTCAAGAGCATTGCATGATCACCCCAGTATTGGACTAAGGACCAAGACGAGGGTGCAGCAACTGGCCAAAGAATTACAATATGAACCTAACCAGACTGCCATTTTCTTTCAGCAGCGGAAGACCTTTACCATTGGAGTTATATTACCCGAGTTATCAGAAGACTTTTTCTCTTCCGCAATCAGTGGTATCGAAGACTCAGCCAATAAAAATAACTATACAGTTCTTTTAGGCCAGTCCCACGACAATGAAGAAAGGGAAAAGCAGATTGTGGAAACGATGAAAAAACACCGGGTAGACGGACTGCTGGTTTCCATTTCGAAGAATACCAGCAACTATGATCATTTTGAAAAACTCAGGAAATTCGCCATACCGGTCGTATTCTTTGACCGAATTCCCAATATGACAAACATTCATTATGTAGCATGTAATATGACCTCCGGGACTGTAAAGGCGGTAGACTTTTTATTAAAGAAGGGACATAGAATTATTGGCATGATAAACGGACCCGAAAAATTGTTTGCCAGTCAGGAAAGGACCGAAGGTTATTTGAAAGCCCTGAAAATGCATAAATTAAAATATGATCCGTCGCTGATTGTATCCTCTGATCTTACAAAAGAGGGAACTCAGGAAGCGATGCGTCAATTGATGTCGCAGCGCAGAAAACCGACAGCGATTGTGGCATTCAATGATTATGTTGCACTGGATGCAGTCAAATACGCCAGGGAATTGAAAATGAAGATTAACAAGGATATTTGCTTTGTGAGTTATGCAAATCTGCCGATGAGCCACTATACAGAATTTCCACCACTGGCTTCCGTAGAACAATTTCCTTATCAGCAGGGCCAGAAAGCGACCGAAACCTTAATGGAACTATTAAGTGAAAATAAGGAGGAAACCCAGGCGACTACGTTTTACCGGATCATTCTGGAATCCCAGCTGATTCTGCCAAATTAATACCCATAACCACCCTCCTTTCAGATTATGCAAACGTTTGATCCAGGTAAATAGCAAAAGCTTTTCTATGTTTGACAATAATCAATTTGTATCCGGAATTACCCGATATGCTGAATACTGTTTTAAATGCTTATGGGATCTCTTCGAACGAATGCAATATAGAACCGTTTGGCGCCGGTCTGATTCATAACACCTGGCGGGTAACCACGAAGTCAAATACTTTTATCTTACAGAAGATTAATCATCTGATTTTTAAAAATCCTTTTTCCATCTCGGAAAACATACAAAGGGTTTCTTTCTTCCTTAAAAAAAATTATCCGGAGTATCTTTTTGTAACTCCTGTATTGTCCAATGAAAATAAGGACATCATCCTGGCATCTGATGGATATTTTCGATTGTTTCCTTTTGTCAATCAATCAACAACATATACGTCTGTTGAAAATCCCAACCTTGCACAAGAAGCCGCAAAACAGTTTGGCAAATTCACTCACCTCCTTTCCGGTTTTGACCTTTCAATCCTGAAAATAACTTTACCGGATTTCCATAATTTAACCCTCCGGTACCACCAATTTGAACGGGCCTTACTTTATGGGAATAAGGAGCGGCTGGCTTCATCTGTTCCGGCGGTTAGCCGGGTTAAAAAATACAATGACATTGTCATTAAATTTGAGAAAATGCAGCGCAGCGGATTATTCCCCCGGCGTGTTATCCATCATGATACTAAAATAAGCAATGTTTTATTTGATAAAGAACAAAGAGGAATATGTGTAATTGACCTGGATACCTTAATGCCCGGGTATTTTATCAGTGACGTAGGAGACATGATGCGTACGTATCTGTCCGTTGCCGGTGAAGAAGAAAAAGACTTCTCGCTTATCTCTGTCAGGGAAGATTATTACCTCGCCATCGTCGACGGATATTTAAGTGAAATGCGTAATGATTTAACGGATGAAGAAAAAAAATGGTTTGTATTTGCCGGTAAATTCATGATTTATATGCAGGCGATCCGCTTTCTTACAGATTACCTGAATAATGATATTTATTATGGGGCAAAATATGAAGATCATAATTTCATTCGGGCGAATAACCAACTATGTCTGTTTGACAGATTGGAAGAAAAAGAACAACTATTGCTTCAAAAGACCAGACAGTCCACCTATATTTAAAAACACTGAAATCCATCCATTTGAAAATTAACCAGGAGGCAATCATTCCATCTTCCCAAAAAACAGAATACCGGTCCATTTTTATAATTGGTGTTTTATTTTTTATATTCGGTTTTCTCACCTGGCTAAATGGAACCTTGATTCCGTTTTTAAAATTGGCCTGCCAGCTCGACAACGATGTTCAGGCTTTCTTTGTTACTTTTTCCTTTTACATGGCCTATTTCTTCCTCGCGCTTCCCTCCGCCTACCTGATTAAAAGGACCGGATATAAGCGTGGCATGTCTCTGGGCTTATTCATCATGGCTATTGGTTCTGCGATTTTTATTCCTGCCGCACAATCCAGAATATTTGGTTTATTTCTAACGGGATTGTTTGTGCAGGGGATGGGATTGGCTCTTTTACAAACCGCATCCAATCCCTATATCACGATCCTGGGTCCTTTTGAAAGCGCGGCCAAACGGATCAGCATCATGGGTATTTGCAATAAGGTTGCGGGCATGATCAGCCCATTAATACTTGGTGCTTTGATTTTGAAAAATGCAACCGCCCTGGAAACCCGGATTAATGCTACCTCCGATGCAACAGAAAAAGAAAGTTTATTAAATGCACTTGCAACACGAGTTATTACGCCCTATATGACCATCACCGCCATTTTGCTATTGCTGGCCCTGATGATTTGGTTTTCCCCCTTACCTGAAGTGGATATAGATAAGGAAAAGACGGCAAGGGCCGGACAAAAGGAGAAGTTGAACATCTTTCAATTTCCCCACCTGCAATTGGGTGTACTTTGCATTTTTCTATATGTTGGGGTGGAAGTCATGGCGGGCGATGCCATCGGAACCTACGGAAAGACCCAGGGCCTCCCCCTGGATGTTACCAAATACTTTACTTTTTTTACCCTGGCCTCTATGCTTGTCGGTTATATAGCCGGGATATTTACCATTCCAAGAATCATATCGCAGCAAACCGGCTTAAAACTATCTGCCCTGTTGGGCATTCTATTTTCTACTGCCGTATTTCTGACGCACGGGTATACATCTATCGTATTCATTGCCCTGTTGGGACTGGCAAATGCTTTGATGTGGCCGGCTATTTTCCCGCTGGCCCTGGCGGGTTTAGGCAGGTTTACCAAAACAGGATCTGCCTTATTAATTATGGGGATTGCGGGAGGAGCAATTCTTCCGCTGATCTACAGTTCCTTAAAAGATAAATGGCATGTGCCTAACCATCTTTCTTTTTTTATTTGTATGCTTCCCTGTTACTTATATATTTTGTACTATGCGGTCCGCGGATATAAAGTAAATTAGAGTCAAAGTAAACAGGATTTATCATACTAAGTAATGTCTCAGATTTTTTTAACCCGGGAAATGTGGCTAACAATTTAATTGCATGTAATCATTCGGTTGTACGTCATGGTCAGTTAAAGCTGGGGCCAAGATGTTCAGTCGGCAATAGCCATAAAATGAACAGCCACTGGATTATTTAGAGAATATTAACCGGCTGTTCCTGCTCATTCAGTGCTACCAGAGTAAAATTTCCGGTGATTGCTTTTTCCCTTTGATGCAGGTACATTTCTTCAATAAATACATCTACGGTAACCTTTATACTTTTATTTCCCACTGTAATCACTTTTCCGATCAGTTCCACAATGGTGCCGGCGGGGATAGGTTTGGAAAACTCAATATTATCGGAGGATACAGTAACCATTTTTTTTCGTGCAAACCGGGTTGCTGTTATAAAAGCAGTTTCAACCATCAGCGCCATGGCCTTCCCTCCAAATAAGGTATCATAATGATTGGTTGTATTTGGGAAGATGGCTTTAAAAATGCTTGTTGTTGAATTTTTGATCTTTTCTTCTGTATACATCACAATAAAGTCCAATGGTTAAGAGAATTTGAAATCGGTATTACTTATTATTTAAGATTGTGGATCTGGCTACTACAGTTTATTAAACCGGTCCTGACAGATTCATTTTTTGCTGCATAATTTCCGTTGCTTTTACCATATTGATCAACGCCTGTTTGGTTTCCGGCCATTGGCGGGTTTTTAGGCCGCAGTCAGGATTTACCCATATATTCTCCGGCGGTAATAAGGCACTGGCTTTTTCCAGCAGGGTGACCATTTCAGCAACGGCGGGTACCCTGGGCGAATGGATATCATAAACCCCTGGTCCGATTTCATTGGGATATTTAAATCCCGCAAAAGCTTCCAGCAGTTCCATTTGTGATCTCGAGGTTTCAATCGTGATCACATCAGCATCCATCGCCGCAATATGTTCCAGGATGTCATTAAATTCACTATAACACATATGCGTGTGTATCTGTGTTTCATCCCTTACCCCGCTTGCGGAAATGCGGAAGGCTTTTACTGCCCAGTCCAGATAGGCGGGCCAGTCTTTTTTATGCAGGGGCAATCCTTCCCGGATAGCCGGTTCATCAATCTGTATAATTTTTATCCCCGCTTTCTCCAGTGCGAGCACTTCATCACGAATAGCCAGGGCCAGTTGGTTGCAGGTCAGAGACCGGGGCTGATCATCCCGCACAAATGACCATTGTAAAATCGTAACCGGTCCCGTCAGCATGCCTTTCATAAGTTTGTCGGTTTGTGCCTGTGCAAAACGGCTCCATCTGACCGTCATATCACTGGGCCGGCTGACATCTCCATAGATCACCGGCGGCTTAACACAACGGCTCCCATAACTTTGCACCCAACCATTCCTGGTGAACAAAAATCCATCTAACTGTTCACCAAAATATTCCACCATGTCGTTACGCTCAAATTCTCCGTGAACCAGCACATCCAATCCGATTTCTTCCTGCCACCGGATGGTTTCCAAAGTTGCTTTCTCAATTTCCGCGTCATATTCCTGTTCCGACAGTTCCCCTTTTTTGAGTCTCGACCTTAACAACCTGATTTCTTCTGTTTGCGGAAACGAACCGATGGTTGTGGTGGGAAAGAGTGGTAAATGAAAAATCTCTTGTTGCCGTTTGCGCCGGATGGTAAATTTGTTGGCCCTTTCTGTGTCGGGATACCCAATACCGGCTACCCTTTGTTTTATTTGCTGGTTATGGATCAGTAAAGATGATTTTCGTTTTCTAATGGCCAGTTGATTTTTTTCCAGCAGTTCTGTATTTCCTAGCATAATCCGGCTGAGCTCATCTGCTTCATCCAGCTTTTGACTGGCAAAAGACATTCCGCTTTTAATTTCTTCCTCCAGATCCGGTTCCAGATCGAGGTCAAAGGGTACATGCAACAGTGAACAACCCGGAGCGATCATTATCCTGTCAGCACCGATTTTTTCAACAGCCTCCCGGATAAATGATAAGGATTGGCTGTAATCATTTTTCCATACATTTCGACCGTCGATCAGGCCAAGGGAAAGAGAGATTTTGTCGGGAATAACAGCAAGGATCTCTTTCAATTGTTTTGGCCCGCGCACCAGGTCAATATGCAGGGCACATACAGGCAGGGAAACAGCAAGGGGAATATTATCGCCGATGCTTTCAAAATAGGTGGTGAGTAAGATTTTGAGTTGCGGGCATTGTTTTTTTATTTCTGCGTACGCATACTGGAATGCCTGCTTTTGTTTTTCATTCAGATCCATGACAAGGAAGGGCTCATCCAATTGTACCCATTTGGCATTGCCAGCCATTAGTTTGTTCAGAATGTCTATATAGACCGGCACTATTTTTTGGATTAAGTCCATCCGATCAAAACCAGCTTCTTTTTCCTTTCCCAGCATCAGGTAAGACACTGGCCCCAGGAGAACGGGTTTGGGCATTTTATGTAGTATGGCCTGGGCATCAGCAAACTCATCGAAAATTTTTGTGGAGGAAATTTTGAATTCCTGAGCGGCAGAGAATTCAGGAACAATAAAATGATAGTTGCTGTCGAACCATTTGGTCATTTCCATGGCTGTAATATCGAGGCCGTCTTTCTGGTAACCCCGGGCCATTGCGAAATACAGATCGATGGCCATATTTTTTTTTACCTTCGTCAGTACCGGCTCATAGCGGGCCGGAATTGCACCCAGGAGCAACGACATGTCAAGCACATGATCATAAAAACTGAAATCGTTGCACGGAATTAAATCGATTCCTGCTCTTTGCTGTAGTTTCCAATGTTCTTCCCGGAGATTTTTTGCTGTAAAGAATAATTGCTCACGGGTAGTTTTGCCCGCCCAGTATTGTTCACAGGCTTTTTTAAGTTCCCGGTTAGCGCCTACACGGGGGTAGCCCAAATTATTTGTAAGCATGCTTGATAAGTTTTAAAATAAATAATTACTGGTGAAAAATAAACATGAGTGTGGGATCAGGCACTGCAATGGACGCAACCTTCCTCCATGCGGCAGGCATTGCCGGAGATATTTTCTCCGGTCTTATCCTGCTGTTGCGTTTTATTTTCTTCAGGTTTCAGCTGACTATTCCCTTCCACGGTAAACTGAACGGCCCGGGAAGCGGCCTGGGTTCGTAGATAATACATGCCTGTTTTTAATCCTTTTTTCCAGGCATAAAAATGCATCGAAGTAAGTTTTGCTGCTGTAGGCTGTTCAATAAAGAGATTCAACGATTGTGATTGACAGATAAATGCGCCCCGGTCGGCAGCCATATCAATTAAATTGCGCTGCCTGATCTCCCAGACTGTTTTATATAATTCTTTGATATGATCCGGAATGGAATCAATATGTTGAATGGAGCCGTTGGCAACAATGATTTGATTTTTCATGGTATTATTCCATAGCCCGAGCTGTATTAAATCATTCAGCAAGTGTTTGTTGACAATCACGAATTCGCCGCTTAAAACCCTTCTCGTATAGATATTGCTGGTATAGGGTTCGAAACATTCATTGTTGCCCAAAATCTGAGACGTGGACGCCGTTGGCATGGGCGCGACCAGTAGAGAATTTCTTAACCCGTATTTTTTTATTTCCTCTTTAAGGCCCTGCCAGTCCCAGCGTTCACTGGGTTCCACTCCCCACATATCAAACTGAAAAATGCCTTTGGATGCGGGGGAGCCTTTAAATGTTTCATACGGTCCGAATTCCCTGGCCAGTTCCTTACTTGCCGTCAATGCTGCAAAATAGATTGTCTCAAAAATATTTTTATTGAGCATTTTGGCGAGGTCACTTTCAAACGGCAGGCGTAACTGGATAAATGCGTCCGCCAATCCCTGAACCCCAATTCCGATAGGGCGATGCCTTAAATTGGAATTGCGGGCTTCTTCCACCGGATAATAATTGTTATCGATGATGCGGTTCAGGTTTCTGGTGACCTGACAGGTTACTTCGAATAGTTTTTGCTGGTCAAAATGGTTGTTGATCACGAACCTCGGCAAAGCGATCGAAGCCAGATTGCAAACGGCAACCTCATCCGGAGCTGTATATTCAATAATTTCTGTACACAGATTACTGCTTTTTATGGTGCCCAGGTTTTGCTGATTGCTTTTGCTGTTTGCCGCGTCTTTGAATAAAAGATAAGGCGTTCCGGTTTCTGTCTGGGCTCCGAGAATGGCGAACCAGAGATCCCGGGCCTTTATAGTTTTCCGGGCCTTTCCTTCCCGTTCATATTGAGCATACAGGGTTTCGAAATCCTGTCCGAAACATTCTGCGAGTCCCGCTGCTTCATTTGGGCAGAACAAGCTCCAGTCCCCCTGTGTTTCTACTCTTTTCATGAACAGGTCCGGTACCCAGAGAGCATAGAATAAATCCCTTGCCCGCATTTCTTCCTTACCATGATTTTTTCTTAAATCCAGGAACTCGAATATATCCGCATGCCAGGGTTCAAGGTAAATGGCAAAAGCTCCTTTTCTTTTTCCGCCTCCCTGGTCAACGTACCTGGCCGTATCGTTAAATACGCGCAGCATCGGAACCAGGCCGTTGCTTGTACCATTCGTACCGCCGATATAACTTCCCGTAGCACGGATATTATGTACGGAAAGGCCAATACCCCCTGCACTCTGGGAGATTTTAGCGGCCTGCTTCAGAGTTTCATAAATGCCCTCAATACTGTCATCCTTCATAGTTAACAAGAAACAGGAGGACATCTGTGGTTTGGGAGTGCCTGCATTGAATAGTGTTGGTGTCGCATGAGTAAACCAGCGTTCGCTCATTAAATGATAGGTTTGAATGACGCTGTCAATATCATTTTTGTGAATGCCAACCGCCACCCGCATATACATATGCTGCGGGCGCTCGGTAACTTTTCCATCTATTCGCAACAAGTATGACTTTTCGAGCGTCTTAAAACCAAAATAATCAAACCCGAAGTCGCGATCATAGATAATGCTGCTATCCAGAATTTCTGCGTTTTCTTCAATGATCTGCATGACATCGTCGGCAATCAAGGGAATTTTTTTTCCATTGGCCTTATTGATATATTGATGCAGGCAACGCATAGTGGCAGAAAAACTTTTAATGCTGTTTTTATGCAGGTTGCTCACAGCGATCCTGGAAGCCAGGATGGCATAGTCGGGATGAGTCGTTGTTAAGGAAGCAGCAGTTTCTGCAGCAAGATTATCGAGTTCGGTGGTTGGCACGCCCTCATAGATCCCTTCAATGGTTTTTTTGGCTACCAGATGAATATCGATCAGCGGACTGAGACTGTAAGAAAGTTTTTCAATGCGCGCCGTTACTTTGTCAAATTTTACCGCTTCTTTTTTGCCGTTTCTTTTTATTACAAACATGGGTATGGTATTTAAAGGATCTATTTAAAAATCTTCTTCAAGAGAAAAACTTTGAGTTTCCATGCCGGAAATAACGCCTGCTTTCTGGTAGTCACCTACCCGTTTCTCGAAGAAATTAGTTTTGCCCTGCAGGGAGATGGATTCCATGAAATCAAAGGGGTTGGCAGCATGGAATATTTTTGGGTATCCGAGTTCGGAACTCCACCGGTCGGCAACGAATTCGATGTAGTACTTCATCAGTTCTGCATTCATGCCGATGAGCTTTACCGGTAATGCCTCTGTGATAAATTCCTTTTCGATGTCTACAGCTTCGCTGATAATAGTGAATACCTGCTCCCGCGTGAGCTTATTGTTTAACATCGAATAGAGCAGGCAGGCAAATTCACAATGTAAACCTTCATCCCGGCTGATCAGTTCATTGCTGAAAGTCAGGCCGGGCATGAGTCCTCGTTTTTTTAGCCAGAATATGGAACAGAAACTTCCACTGAAAAAAATCCCTTCCACAACGGCAAATGCGACCAGTCGCTCGGCAAACGAACCGTTTTTGATCCATCGCAGTGCCCATTCCGCTTTTTTTCTTATAGCCGGAATGGTATCGATAGCATGGAAGAGGCGGTGCTTTTCCAACTGGTCCTTGATATAAGTGTCGATTAAAAGAGCATAGGTTTCCGAATGGATATTTTCCATCATGATCTGGAAACCGTAAAAACATCTTGCTTCGGGCAACTGGACCTCGCTCATGAAATTAACGGCCAGGTTTTCGTTCACAATTCCGTCGCTGGCAGCAAAGAAAGCCAGTACATGGGAAACAAAATGCCTTTCGCCGTCATTTAGCAGATTCCAGTCATGCAGGTCGCCGCTCAGGTCAATTTCTTCGGCTGTCCAGAAACCGGCTTCGTGTTTTTTATACTGTTCCCATATTTTGGGATAATTGATCGGCAGGATCACAAAACGATCCCTGTTTTCTTTCAATAGCAATTCATCTTCGGAATGCATACCAAATTTGTTTGAACGATTAATAATATGGCATGACGAAGACGGGACCCTGATACATTAATGGAAATAACTAATGTGGGAGAGAGACATCTTTGCCTGTACCTTATTCGGGAAGGTTCCAAACAATAACAGTTTTCGGCAGGTCTCCTGGCTTGTAACGATTGTATCTGTCCTTCTCATCTCTTGCCGGTTCCTACCGGTTTGAAACAATGGATATGCAGAGGATACAATGCTCTTGTTACTTACAGTTGCCCGTCAGCCCGTGATTTTCACACGGTTCCCTATTAAGCAGGCTGAAAAAGAAATCAGCGTGCACCGAAACAATTATTTATAAGAACTGATACGAAAGTAATGAGTAACGCTATTGGTTGCTGAATGAGTTTTGCACAAGATGTGGATACTGTGAGACTTTGAAGTGAGTAGCTTTCGATGTCTAGCCACCCCTTAACTGTTCAGAGGCAATAAAATAATAAACTCTGCGTACATGCCCCCGTTGGTAAACGGTACGTTGAAAATCTTATGGCTTCTTCGGAGTTACAGAACGAACCAAAACGGTATCACTCTTTTTTGTCCGAATGGAAGCATTTATCTCTTTCAGAGATTGCTCAATCCTATCTAATGATTGCTCTTGCCTTTGCAATAGTATGTTTATCTGTTTCCATTGTTCCTGCTGTGATTTATCGGATTTCACAATAGGTGTAAGAAATGAGCCTAAAGCAAATATCGCGGCGAGAGCAGCAATGACCCATGTTTTACTATTAGTTTTCCTAACGTTTTCATTTGTCTGTTTTACGCTTTCTTCAATTTCATAATTTTTATTTAAAAAAATATCATATGAATGGTCTCCAACTTTATGTAGGTCGTATCTTCGGTCATTTGCACAAAGAAGATGAGCTACTCTTTCAGCTTCCCAAAAATCAATCCCGTCACACCCAATATCACCACCATGATCTTTAGCGACATCACAAACGTCGGCTATACCATTGGCGGCTACTCTTTGCTTACATAAGTCAATTAGTTTTATTCTTTGCTCAGTTGTAAGTTCTGCCATTTTATTATCTCTATGCGTTATGTGTCAACCGTAATGAATAAGTCAAACCAATAAAGAGTCCCACCCTATAACACGAAACAGGCATTACAGCCAACACTCAAATTTATGCTATATGGCTCAGTACTTGCAAATTGTTGCCTTGATAATCTGCTGGTGTCTATTATACATTTATTATTGTCATTAGGACAATCCATTCTCTTTAATAGAATGCTGTGTTTCCCTTATGCCTCTGAAAAGCCTATGATTTAATAATTTTAGTTGTATAAAAAAGCTATCCAGGCAGAATCGCCTGATCCGAGTTTTTATATGTGCCCAAATTCCCTCGCATTTTCACATTGTAATTCTATTGAATCGTCCTAAGGGTAAACACCTATTGGGTACTTATTTTCAGCAAAAGATGAGCGAATACTCATTAAAAACGGTCTATTTTATTTCAGAAGTAAGATTATCTCAGCAAAACCGTCTTATTTATACTCAAAATTAAATTATTGTCCCAAATGCAAAAAGTACCAGCTTCAGCTCATAGAAACAGGTTTCTTTGATTAATTATAATGACACAAAACATATTTCTCTGCTTCGCGATTATGAATCCGTAAAAACAACTAATTATACATGAATAATATTGACGACTTCGACCAACTTGACTTGACAATTACTAAGTGCAAAATCACTACTTACATCGATACATTGACTGGTGCCATGCTAAAGTCATTTCACCAAAGATTGACGCAACGAAATGTTGCAAAACTTTATATTCTTAAAGAAAATGAAAGGTATTTATATGTCGGTACTACCATGCAATCATTAACGTCAAGAATCCGTTATGGTTTAGCAGCAAATGGAAAGACAGGCTATCATGGATATAAATGGAAAAATAAAGAAAGTGTCAAATTATTTGTCTGGTGCTTTGATGAGCTAAATAGAATTGAAATTGAAAGCGTCGAAGCTGAATTTGTTTTTCTCGTTCGCAAAATGACTGGACTATGGCCATATGCACAAAATGAAATTCACTTCAACAATGACTTTAATAGCGGAAAAGAGATTGCAGAAAAATTGTACAAACGGTCACAATAAGTAAAACCTAATATAAATAATTTGTATTCTAACGGATATGGCGTCCGATTGCCAAAAACTTATCTCTACAGTATGGAAAAATTAGAAATTAAAAAGGGAAGATTCTTAGCGATTACCATTTTGAAAAAAGAATCGCTTTTGGCCGCATATTCAAATCTATCATCAATAAAAAAATCTTCTGATATAGGAGGCAATGATGAAGTAGATAAAAACATCCATGATTACTTAAAATTACCTGAAGGAAATTACAATATTAACCACGTTAGGATCGCGGTTGTTTACATCGCTTCTCTTCTTTCTGTTGAACGAACCACTAACCTTTTTACAATAACTAATATATCACCCAAGATAAAAAGCGGGAACTATATACATGAATAAGTATAATATTACTTTCAATGTAGCATTAAAGGAGAGGGGAATCCAATTCTTAGAAAACGGTGAGTTAAGGCAACACGTAATTGACGCCAGAGACTTCACTATCCATTCGTGCCCTAAAGGAAACTTGAATTGGCTATTTCTTGATACCCAAAACGGAAGTAGCTTCGATTGTGAATATTGTGGGACGAGAATTGTACATCTTGCAAAAGGAAAGGCATATGAGCAACTCTTGCGACTTAATTTGGCAAGCAACAATCTGCGCACAAAAATTACCAACGAGGAATTTGACTATTTTTTTAAGAATAACCTTTCTCAGTTAGTATCGACAAATTGATTATATTCTTTTTCCACCGAATGTCTTCTTTTGATAGATCTATATCCTTATTTATTTTATAAAGGTCTCCGTGATTTATCTTTCCCCTTTTCTTATTCATAGTCATCTTAATTCCTTTTTGCTCAATCCTTTAAGCGTAACTTCTATGATAAATGGCCTAGGAGTTTCCGAAATCATCTTTTTTAATTCTTCCCAATGATTAATAAACGATAGTACTATTTCCCAATATCTTAAGACGCTTTTGTACGACCTAAAAAAA
>JGI24806J26614_1000240_pt1 | contig 14618 bp, 11 predicted proteins | sample Kansoi200umMDA_FD_26614 | JGI IMG/M metagenome (IMG submission 26614)
AATCTTCTGCTTGCATCTTTTAAATTCCTTTCTCTAATTTACATAAAAATGGGATCTAAGTTTTTACCTCAAATCCCATTTACACAGTTTTTTGGATACTGTCAATAAGAATTATAGCTGTTCTACTTCTTCGATGGAAAGGCCGGTGCTTTTAGCAATCAATTCAACTGACACACCTTCTTTTTTGAAATTTATAGCGATTTCTAACTTTTCTTCTAATCTAGCTTGTTCAGCTGCCTTTTTCTCTGCGTAACGAATACCGGCATTCCAATCAGATTTTGCTTTCACATCCGAGTGGTACAATTCACGTTCTTCTTTAGTCATTTTACTCATTTCCGCAATTCTAAATATTTTTTGGAATACTCTTTTGTCCAGAAAATCAGGAATTTTATCCAAACGACTCAGGTTCTTTAAAAGATAGAACCATTTATCCAGATCTGTTGTCAGTTCGCTTTCCTTCTTATCAAAATTAGGCAATTCTAAGAACTTATAACCCATTTTTTTTTGTAAAAAACCTTTCCGGTATCCATGTTCATCAGGGCAATGTTGTGCAGGTAATTGCTGTTGATGTTGTTAAACTGGAACTCCATAATACCAATCAGGTAAACTTCTTTAAGCGGTACATCCCAATTGGACGTTCCCCTTGGCAATTGGGCGCTGATCAGTCTCGACATGTAAAACACACATCTGTCCTTAAAAAACTCCTGATCTGTACGCTGCATTTCTATGATGAAGACTTCTCCATCAGCACCTGCACAAGTCAAATCAAAGAGTACTTTTTTCTCTTTGGCATCTTCACCAGCATATTCGGTAGGGCTATAAGTGATATCCACAATTATTTTCTCGCCTTCAAATAGGGCATTTAAAAAATCAATCATGATGTCTTTGTTCGGCTCATTGCCAAAAATGTGTTTGAACCCATAGTCTGTAAGCGGATCAATGTAACGGCTAGCTATTTTTGTCATTCTGTTCAGTTTAAATGAGCACAAAATACGACAGATCAAACTGAAAAACCTGAGAATCCAAAACAAAGTATTTGAGTACAAAAAGCTATATTTTAACGCAAAACACTGAAGTGCAATGCTTAACTTTCACGGCAAAGACACCATAGCTAAGAACTCGTCATCCTATCCAATTCTGATAACGAATCAACTACCGGATCATAGAACCTTGCTCCGTAATCGTACTTTATTTATTTTTGAATCAATAATCTGATGTCTAAAAGAACATTTAAACGAATGCAACGGATAGAAGGGCTTTCTGATGATGACAAATCTCATCTGATTGCTATCATCAATGCTTTTATCCGGGATGCCAATACTAGAAAAGAGTATAATCAATAAACAACAAAGCCCGGAACAACCGGGCTCTGAAATGCTAGATCAACTAACTATAGAGCCATCAGCGAGGCTGGTAACTCAATTTTATCAATGTTAGGAATGATAGTTTTTTCAATAAAGTCCGCTCTTTTCTTTAACATATCAGCCATCTCCATTGTCGGATCAGCATCAAAAGGATAACAATTATCTATAGATAATCCTGATTCCACATTCGAGACCCAACCCTTAGATAAGAAAACATAGTCTTCCAAAACCTCAATAGTCGTTTTCGTTCCATAAACATCTAGATACATGGAAGGCAAATCGCCAACTATTACCCAAAAGTATCTATCTCCATTACTTGATGAAGTATTTATTTCATATAGAAAAATACATAGCTTCTCTCCTAAATTCAAATAGAGAGACGATTCCACAATCGATAAACACCAGGCAAAATCAGAGATATAACTATCTGCTTCCTTTTGCATTTTAACTACTTCAGTATAAAACTCTAAATCCGGTCGTATACTACTTGTTTTTATAGGATATTTCATATTCTAATTTGTTCCTCTTCTACTTCCCCATCTTGCAGAGTCGCCATTATCTTTATACAACCTTCTATGTTCTGCTGCTGGCAATGGATCTATGTTAGGCATGCCATCGAACCCTCCATCCGCTAATGTTTTTTTATGATGTGCTACTTGATTCTTAGTCGGGTCAGATGGCTCCTTCGGCTAAGATTTCCCTGTAGCTTTTTCCCATTCCTTTCTTAATGTTGAAGGCGATTTCTTCCGCGGTGTACCAGAACGAGCTTTCTCCTTACCCTTTGATTCTGCAGGATATAAATACTTTCGATCCATCTCTAGTTTCTCTAACGCAAAAGCTATGAAACCTGCAGTTTTATGAATATTCTCTTCCTGGCCTGCCACTTACCTGCATAACATGCCCCAAGGACCTTATCTCTGTCCACCAGTGGCAACTCCTCTATCTATGGCCAAGACTATAGATACCTCATGTAGTTGAACTGGTTTTGGTTCAGGCTTAATTACTCCTCCAGTGTCCGAGGCCATTCCGTCAGGATCTATCGTCAAAATAGGATTATTCATCCCATAATTGTATGGAGAAACATCATCAAAGTCCTCTGCAATTGGATCTACGACATTCCACCTTCCATTCACCGGATCATAGAACCTTGCCCTGTAATAGTATCCCTTAACTCCTATGTCGGCTATTCTGCAAAGCCAACTGCTATCTAGTTAATATAATATTTATAAAGCGTATTACTGCAACCAGCCAGAGTATTAAGTATAAATAACCTAGCGGCCTGTTAACTCTAATTACCTCACTGAATTTAATACAAACTACCCCCATAATGGGAAGTAAAAGAATGTACCAATAGCGACAAAAGAACTATTCTTTACTGTAAGTGAAAGTGGAATATCCCTTTGAAATATCCAGTAAATCAATATCCCAAAGGCAACATAGCATAAAAATACTTATTTACAATATTGCGTATTGTAAATAAGTATTTTTTCATTTTATATTTTAATTAAGAAGATTCTCTAGCTCATTTTTCTTTATAAGTTCCTAATCGTTTTTAACAAAACAAATCAGACATCACCCTCTATATACCTAATCAATACTTTTATTAGACCCTTCTTTAAATCACTCACATCTGCTCTGATCATTTCTCTTTTTTTTATGAGTGGGAAAGTAATGAAAATGGTATACTCATTTACAGTTCTTTCGCCATCAAATTTTATTACAGCTATATCTCCATTTTTTTTAACTTGCTCGAAACAACTTATCAGCTCTTCTATTGAACAATCTTGTTTTTGTATTATTTCCCTTATAAAGCTCATACTTATTTTTTAATTAACATTTTCACAATTTGCGATACTTCTGAAACATCACCTGTTGCAACTTTTATCATTTGATTTACCGTCTTTAGCCCAAATTGCTTAGCAAATGACTGAAAGGCAGCAACAGCAGTTCTTTTGTTTCCATTACTAAACATGTGTCCTCCTGATATTGATCTAAATATTGAAGCTCCTTGCTCTGCTGCAGTTTCATAATACATTGCCGAATTAATTGCTGCCGAAGGCGTCCCATTAAGCAAAGCGCCACCTCCATCGGTAGTCTTATTAAGTGCAATTATTTCATCTGCAAAAGCAGGAGCACTAAAGCCCCCTTTACCCGCCAATTTACTTAAAATCGGCCCCATGGCAGCCCCCACGATTTTACCACCAAATACATCCATCAAAGCACTTCCAGCTCCAGACGCAACAGCAGTATTATCCTTTTTTACGATTCCCTTAGCCATCTTCATACTCCCATTTAATAGAGGGAGGGGTAAGTTGTCAAGATTCTTTTCTATCTGCTTACTGTTAGCGGACACCCTACTTAACCTTTCTTGTCCAGCATCTTTTTCTGCGGCTTCCTCATTTGATCTTGGCCGAGATGTACTAATACCTAAGAAGGTCATCGCTCGTTGGAGCCAAGTCGGAGGATCATCAGCATACATTCCATCAACATCAATGAAGCGTATCGGGTTATTTAATGCATAGCTATATTGACTGTTTCTTCTTGAGACTTCAGAAAGGGGATCTATTGTATTGAAGCGTCCAATTACCGGGTCATAGAACCTCGCCCCGTAATCGCACATATCATGAAAGATAGATCATTAAGCTTACTAAAGAGACTAAAGTCGCAATCTGATCTAATGAAACAGAATGGCTAACAAAATAAATTTTGCCATCCATTAAATCGTTGAATTAACTATTCAAACCTTAACCTGAAAAATAGGGAACCTAACTCCATCAATCTCTAAAAGAACTAGTCTTTCCGTTTTAACTAGTTTTAGTAAACCCGTATGAACATCCTCCAAACTAAAATCTAACTTATTCCATCTCTCGTTAGTTTTAACAAATTCGTACATTTTCCAGCTAGAAAATTTAATAGGAAAATCGTTTTCAGGTAAAAAATCAAACTCACAAATGATACCATCTTTTTCGAGCCTACAGCCAGCACCATGATAAAAAAAACTATAACTACCAATTTTCCCATTGTTAATATGGATAAAATCATCTTCGGTTTTATTTTGACTTCGTATAACGTTTTTATATCCTTCTATAAAATTTACGTAATCACTCAAAATTTCGTTTAAATAATTCTCCATTAGAATAACCCTTTTTGTATTTCCTGAACTTTACTTTTAAATATTTTCATTGCTTCTACTGCATTTAGCTGTACTACATTTATAGTCTGGTTATTTTGAATTGCAGCTTTAATCCTGTTATGTCCATCAAGAATGTACGTTTTTCCTTTATGCATATATGTGTAAATAGGCTCCGCAAAAACATAAGGATCATTTGCTTTCATTCTTTGCGCAATTGAAGCTACCTTTTCAGCGGACTGTGCTCCTTTTTCAGTAGATATTAATGTTTTTAATTTCGCAGGATTGTATTTTAGGAATGAAGATGCTCCTCCTCCAGAAAGAAATTCCAAACCTCCAGCTCCTCCATTTGGGGCAAATCCTTCAATTTTTCCATCTGCATCTACCTTATATCTAAAACCATACTCTGGATCCGTCCATATTCTCGGCTCAATGGTATACCAAAATCTCGCCAAAAAAGAAGATCCACGCTCATACACTTTATCACCTATTTTAGTCTTAACAGGATCTTGTTGTTGTTCTGCAACAGTATTACCATTACCGTCCGAAAAACTTGCGTCCCCATTACTCGTCCATGTCGTTCCATTTTGCGAAGATTTACTCCATATATCATCTAAGAACGACTGAGACAACATTCCATCAGGATCGATAAAGTGTACCGGATTGTCATTGCCATACACATAAGGAGAAAACCGTCTCATTTTTTCAGCCAGCGGGTCTACCACATTCCATCTGCCTATCACCGGATCATATAACCTTGCCCCATAGTCGTACATCTTCTCCTGATCCTGCTTCTCTTTTCCATTGTACTGGTACTTATTCTCCGTTCCCGAAAGTGTTCCCTGCATATCAAGTCCAAAAGGATAATAATTCGTCTCCTGAATCTTTCTTGCAACCCCGGCATTAATATCAAAGTACAATCTGCCATTTCCCAAATGGTCTTCTAAGGTGTATTCGTAGCTGTAACTTATGGCACTATTCCTCACTACCCTACCTTCAGCTGTCTGAAGATATTTCAATACCCCATTCTCATATTGGATACCGCTAATATACTCATTCGAAATTCCGGTCCCAACTGTTTTACGCAATTTTATCCCTGCTGCGTCATAGGTATAAGTAATTGCATTTCCTCCTGCACTTACTGTTGCCGGAAGATTCAGTATATTATAGGATATCGCCGCAATATTGTTTCCTGTATTTATAGTATTAGTCCTGGAAGTCATGTTACCATCAACATCATATCCATAGGCAGTCGTCCCTTCAAGCTGATGGAGTGCATAAACAAACTTACTGCTATCCACCACTGAAGTTAATCTGTTTCCACTGTAATTGTACTTCAACTGATCAGTCAAATTATTGGCATTGTAACGCTGCATCCCCTGGATATTGCCCATCACATCATAAATGATTGACTTTTCATGGTTATTATCACCGCTCAATCCTGATTTCAGTCTGTTCAACCCGTCGTAGCGATAATTATAAAACCTCCCTGTCCCCCATTCCTGACGGCTAATATTCCCGTTATACTGAGAGATTACCCCTGTTATCACGTCCTCATATTTCAGGTTCTGGCTGAATAGTGGAGCACTCTGACTTTTCAGCCAGCCTCTTGAATTGTACGCATAGGTAACCGTCTGGGCAAAAGCAGGGGTAAGCAGATTGGTACTATGCAACCCTTTGCTCATCAGCTGGCCCACTTCATTGTAGTTATTTCTGCTCAGCAGGATCTCTGCATTCGCCGTGGCAGCATTATCCCCGGTCTTCTGGTAAACATCTTTTGCCCTGCCCACCTGATCGTAGGTAAACCGGTTCGCCACATAAAGTTGCTCTACACCGTTTACATAATGCCTTCGTATGCTGGTTAAGACCTCTCCCGGAAAACTGTAGGTTGTGCTGACATCATCATAATTGCCGACCACAAGAGTTCCGCCCTTGTAGTGCTGCTGGATACTCCTCACAATCTGGGCTTTGTTATCGTAATAATTCACCTTCCAGAGCATATGAGTAGTTCCAAGCACATTTGTCAAGCTGACAGTTGGAAGCCCTTTGATCATACTGCTATAACCGGAGGAAACATTATAGGGTGCAACCGCGGGCAGACCAGGAACAGTATAATCACCATAAAAATTAAGTGTAAGCGTCGTCAGTATCCCGCTTTGAGGCCAGCTTTGTCCGCTATAACCATTACCTGTCGCTACCCGAATCTCCCACAACAGTGTCTGATTATTGAGGACAGTCTGCAAAGCATCCCGGTAAGGCGTGTTTGCTGTACTTGATGGATGTGTATAAATCCCGGTCAAAGCAACCCTTCCAAGCCCGTCATATTTGGTTATCGTCCATTCCTGAGGTGCCTTCGCCCTTTGTAGGGCATCCTGGCTGCCCACCACCTGGTCCAGTTTATTGTACAATAAATATTCCCAACCTTTTCCCGGAAGCTTCTTTTCAGTCAGCCTTTTTCTACCATCATAATGATAAGCATAAATGAACTGGTTAAACGGAACATCCGTAACTGCTTCGGTAAATGCGCTTACAGTTACCGCTGGCGGAATAACATACCGCAGGTTTCCAAGACCGTCATACACATAATAAGTAGAGAGTGATGCGGCTTCAGTTTCCCATATTCTTTTCAACACCACATGCCCATCAAAATCCTTGAACTCTTCTACAGTCCCTGTTTTCCCACTGACCCAATTTTCGTCTTTACTGATGGTTTTATAGAGTTTCCCGGGTAAATAAACGCTGGTTGCACTGGCACCGCTGGCAGTAATTGTCCATAGCTTCACTTCATTGGCAATATTCGCTGAGTAATTGATTACGGCGGTTCTTCCTCCGGTAGCCGTCCGCGTTGCAGCAGGCTGCCATACTGCACCTGGCGCACCTTGTTCCAGTACCCGGTTTAAAGGGGATGCTTCAAACACTGTTTTTGAAAATGCGGTATTATTAGGAATCATCGTTACTCCCGGTGCCGCCCAGCCTGCCGGGTTGGTCGGATCAATATAGAATGCATTCTGTTCTGTTAATCCTGCGGCCTTATAGCTGCCGTTACTGCTTGCTACGGTTCCTGAATAAGGCAGATATTTCTTTTCTTCCCGTCCAAATGCATCATATGCTACTGGAGTAATCAGGTCTCTTAACAGCGGACTGGCCTTCCACTGTACCGTTTGTAAAGACCTTCCCAAACCATCAAAGTATTGGATCGTACGGTTCACATCTCCGACAGGTAATCCGGTCAGCTGACTTTCCAGGGTTTTTCCTGCTACCCTTACCTGACTTTCCATCACGTAATTCTGGTTAATGCTGGGAACCTGACTTAATGCAGGTGTCATCCACAATAAAGCGATACTGCTTAACAGGAATTTAATATATGGTAGCTGAAATCTAAAGTTCTTCTTCATCTTTAAGGGCGCCTAATGTTGATAATTATATTCGTATGATTTAATGATATGCCCATTCTGATCCCTGATACGGATCAATCGTTTTGAAACATCATAATCATAAAAAGTAACCTGACCTTTAACATCAGTCGCAGTTAACATTCCAACTAACGGGTCATAGGTAAATTTGCTCACATGCGCATCTTCGAGTAGAGGAGAACCAAGAAGTGCCAGAAAACTGTCAATTTCTGCCTTTGTTGGTAATGATTTATTGGCAAACGCATCAACGGCTGCTGCTCCACCCAATACGGCTACAACAGTATTATAATCCGCATTTTTTATTTCTGCTATAGGAACTGTCTTCTGATAACTCCAGATATAATTTGTTTTTGGACCCATTGATTGACCAAGACTCAGTGCATTTGAACGATCGTCATAGCCATAATATTGAATCCGGTTCTCCAGTGGGTTGCTCCCTGTTCTGTTCTGTATATATTCTGGTGCGGTAATTTTAGGGCTCCAGTTTTTATAAATATGATTCGTGGTGGAAACAAACGAATTATTGTTGGTCTCCTGCATTAAAGGAGTACTGATCTGATGACGGGCAACGAGAGAATCAATCGCTATAGATGTACCAGCAACATAATCCTGAGGGTACCGCATGGTCTTTTGTACGACTGAACCTGCGCTTGTTAAAGTTCTGGAAGTTGTGGGTTGTAAATGGGCCGGATTTCCATACATCAACTGGTTGCTGGTTTGCACAGAATCTATTAAAGGATTATAATGATAATTCAACGACCTTGAGGAATCCAAACGTAACCATTCCGACTCATATCGGAAATCATTTACTCTAAATTCAGCAGGAAAAAGGGTTAATTCACAAAGTTGTTCATCCCTTTTATATTCAATAACCACACCTCTACCCCTTAGTAAAGCATTTGGATTATACGTAGCAGGGAGGTAATGACTATTCCAAAAAACAGTCTCTGGTTGAACAGAATAGAAACTCTGGACCTTCGAAACAGGTTGAAAGTTACCATTCTGGTTTCGGTACTGAACTTCTTTTTCCAAGAATCCATTTTTCCAGTCATTATCAATAAAAGGCACCAATGGGCTACTCAAACTACCTCCCGAATTGTGTACAAAGCTAAAAGTACTTTCAGTCTTACCATTCTCCGCATTCGAACCGTATAAATTGGTCACGAAAGTATAACCTACAGTTCCACCTTTAATAGAGCCCGTTGGATACACACTATTGGCCGTTTGCTTCCAATAATCTGTATAAAATGGCGTCTGGAATCGATTTCTACATTCTGCAGGCCCAGGATCTAAACCTGCCTGTTTGTAGCTATATCTCGAGCTTCTTGTGGTATATAGAGGATAGAAATTTACATTCCCACTTGAGCGCTCAGGGTAAGCCTGTTGACGATATCTATATTGCTTGATTTCGCTAACACCATCTGAAGAGGTTTTGCTAACAATGTTTTTTATTCTAATTCCACCGATCAGTTTATTTTTTTGTACAGGGATGCTCGTCACCGCTTGATATGCCACGGTACAATATGCGCCATTCGCGATAGAACTGCTTGCCACTGAAATCGTATAAGTACCAGGTTTCAAAGTAATACCAATCCGCCCGTTAGGAGAAAGTTGGTTGTAATACACCTGATAAAAACCATTGCCTGAAATTGATAACTGATTAGTTCCGTCTACAGGCTCATCACCTGGGTGGCCTATAACTGGCCCGGAACCATCATTAAAATACACTGTACCTCCAATTTGATTTACACCACCTGGAAGTGCCATTTCGGGAACGGTAAAAGTAGTGGTGACCGTTTCGTAATCACGTCCATATGCACTATAATTCTGAGGAATATAACTGGTTTCATTTCCAACAAAAAAATAGTCATTTTGTTCGTAGTTAAACCGACTAAAGCCACCAGTTGGATAGTTAATCTGCTTCAAAATTCCCATTTGACTGTAAGCAGAATCCACCTCCCTGTTTGCGCCATCCATAAAGCCGTAATCCGGCTCCAGCGGAAGTAAGGTAGAATTATTCTTCCCGTTAAAATACCCCCAATGGTCTTGCGAAAAACTAAGCCGATTGGGGATACTTATCGTCTCGTTATAATCAAAACTATGCTTTGCACCATCAAGAGATTTTACCGCTAATAATTTAAGACGACTTGCATTTCCGGAAGGACCGCCGAAATAACCGTAACTAAAATCAAAACTATTGATTAACCCAGCTTGACTATTAATCAGTATCTTATCCAGAGATTGTGTACCGGGCAAATCCAAGCGATTGTTGGTGTAGATAAATTGTATATTGTGACCAGCTGTGGAAGCTATACCGGACAATCTCTTTCCACTTAAAGCCAGTGTATTGACACCGTTATCCACGCAATCAAAAAATTCATGCGAAGCATAACCAGGTATCACCCTTTTTCTGGAAAAATTACGCTGTATATTATAACTGTAATTTATGCTTGTGTAATTGAGTGTAATGACATTTCCATCGGGTAGTTGAATCTTCGATAAGAAAGCGGTATTGTTAATGGCCGGGGCTCCACAGTTATTTTCCATTACAGAACTTTCCTGGGCCTCAAAAGTGAAAATTCTCCCCTTCTCATCTGTAATATTAAAACCACCATGTCCAAGATGAACAATTTTGATTGCAGAAAACGGAACCGGATGAACTTGTCCTTGCGGATCAAAATAAAATTTGCCACTTGAGCCTGGAATGCTATAAGAAAAAAGATCAGGCTGAGTATCTATCGCGCCTGAGGCAGCTTTTTTGGCAAACTGATAAACAACGCCGCCTCCATTTTGAGTACCGTTATATGCCAAATTCGCTGGGCTTAAAATATAAGAAGGCATCACATCGTCCGAAGACTCGGGATAAAGAAGGCCTCCTATCTCCACATCCCTCAGACCATTCACAGAAACCGACATAGAACCTCCTGCATTTAGAACCCATCCCAATCCTGTATTTGTGGCAACTTCCTCGACTTTGATTCCCGAAGAATTATAAGAAAGTCCAATAGGCAACTCAAAATCTTTGATTTTCATGGTGTATATCGGAATGTTAACATTTGGTACTCCAGTATATAAGCCTACTGGAATGTCCCCATATTTACCCAAAGCGCTTGCTTCAGGAGAGGTGGGTATTTGTTTTTTAAGTGTCGAAGACTCGGTAATGTCATCAATTTGACCGTAACTGAAATGGGAAATACAAATAAAACCTAAGATAGCCAAGGTTTTGCAAGAGCGCAGAATTTTATACATAAAAAATAAGCATCAACAATAAATAATAAAACACAAATAAAGAGAAACAAAATCCCTTAAAAGAAAATTAAAGCCAGATAAACCCCTACAGTTAATCGGGGAGCTAAGCTACAGATTGCTAATTAGAAACACAACTACAATTATTAGATGTAATATACTAAATTATCCCTATTTACATTATCTTTTTACGTTATTGCATCAATCAATAAATCAATAGTTAATTATTTCTAACTACTCAATTGTCACCTTTTTAAAGACATCCCATCCATTCCTTTAAAATCTACTCTCAACATATTTTTCCTTAAGCTGTCACTCAAGAAATCTTGCTTGGGAGCTTTAATTTGCATCGCAGAAATTTTTCCTATGCCGGAAGACCTTTCCAAGGTATCGATCACCTTTACCAGCTGGATCTATCATTAGGATAGGATTATTCATCACATAATTGTATGGAGAAACATTATCAAAGGCCTCTGCCATTGGATCAACCACATTCCATCTCCCTATTACCGGATCACAGCAATTAAGGTTGCTTGGTCTATACGCAAAGCAGAATGATTCCCTTCTTCGTAAAAGTTTTAAGTATCTGATCTTTTAACTAGACTTTCAGTTTATCGGTAATGAGCTTAGGATGCGCTACATGTTCCCGTTCATAATGAAATGAATAGATTTTGCTTATCTCATTGGCCCGTATAGTTCATATGCCGCTTACTTCCTTCTTATTTTTATTAGTGATTAAATCGTGATTAACAGGTGGTTGATAGGTCAATTATTGGTCAAATCCACCTATTAACTATATATCTATAATTTTATAACTATTAATTATAATTAACAACACGTATTCTTTATGCCAAAAACATTTCGTAACTTGTTATTGCACAAATGAATTACTTAATTATAGAATAACTATGGGAAAATTAATAAACGGCATATTTGGCGGATTCCATGGCAGAATCGGCAATCTGGTGGGTTATACCTTAAACGGCAAATACATCATCAGAAAAATAGGGAGAAGTTCTAAACCCCTCACTCCGGGCAGGAAAGCAAACTGTCAAAAAATGACACTTGTGAATGAGATCCTGAGCCCTTCCCTCCCCGCTATCCAGGTAGGATATCGCCTTGTAGTGGCAGGAACGGACAAAAACGAATACAATGAGGCGGTTTCTTACAATAAAAAAAATGCCCTTCAGGGAACCTATCCAAACCTCAGCCTGGACTATAGCAAAGTGTTATTGAGCATGGGAACACTTCCTGCAGCCATTCACCCTACCCTTAGTCAAACAGGCGATCAAATCACCTTTAACTGGGAAGTAACAACTGATCAGGCCTATCAGTATGCCAATGATCGAGCAATGCTGGTGGTCTATTTTCCTGATTTAAAAATATCCCGCTGCGATTTACTCGGTTCAAGAAGAATTGAAGGCACACATACCCTCAATATCGATCAGGACCATGTAAATGAACGCATGGAAGCCTATATTTCCTTTGTAAAAGACAATGGAAGAGCAGTTTCGGACAGCGTCTATGCGGGTGCTTTAAATGTACGGAAAGACATAGAAATTTCAGAAAAAAACCATCCGGGAAGGGAATGCTCAAAGCAGGAGTTCAATTATATCGGTTCAGACTTTGACCTCATCAGCTATCGGGAATATCTTTTGAATTTAGGAACCGACGTTGTGACGCCTGCAAACGGACGAAGCGAAAGAATAACCAACGCCTGGTCGATATATGTACTAAAAAACAAGATCAGCGGTCAGAGAATTGGCGATTGCTCCATGAGATTCAAACAAAATGACAAGTTTACCGCCGAAATGAAAGTCAACATTTCTCCTGCCGAACAACGCAAAGGTTATGCAAAAGAAGCGGCATCAGCGATGATATCCCTCCTGTTCAGCAAATCAGAAGTGAACCGGATCGTAAAAATCGTGGATGCGCAGGATGAGGCCGCGATTGCTTTGCTGAAAAGTCTGGGCTTCAGAGAAGAAGAATATTTCAAAGACAGTGTATTTTCAGAGGGCAAATGGGTTAGTGAATATCAGTTTGTGCTAGTAAAACCAGATTGGGATTTATTGAAATAATCAATTTTCTGAATTGCAGAAAAGACGAATAGCCGAAACATCTGGAAATCGTATGAATCAATGAATTGCTTCCTATTGAAGAAGAATAAACGAAAAAAAGAAGCTGCCAGATGACAGCCTCTTTTTTCCTATTTGAGAAAACAATTAATCTTTATAAGTACCGACTTCTGCAAGGGCTGCAAACTGCGCCCCATCATACGAAGATTTCATATTCAGCTTAAAATACCTGAAATTCTTCACTGTCGACAATATAATATCTTGTGGATTTGTCGTGTCCTGCAAGGTAAACGTGCCCAGACTCGTCCATGTATTTGCGTTGTTACTCGTTAAGATCTCTATACTTTTCACCCTTCTGGAGTCTCTTTGCCAGAAAGTAAACCGGTTAACATCTTTGGTTGATCCCATATTGATCACCAGCGTATGTGGATAGCTCGTTGCGCTGCTGGACCAGCGGGAATGCCAGTAGGTAGAAATGGAATTGTCAATCACATTGGTCGCCGCGCCGTTTTCACTGGCGGTCTCCTGCGAACTATAAGAAGTTATGCTCCAGTTTGTTTTGCTGTAAACTGGTTTATCAGCAATGTTGATTTGAGGAATGTCATTGGAAAAGGAATAGTTGATAACCTGGGAGCTAATGCTTCCATTCTCATGACAATACCTGATTGTAAATTCATACCCAGTATTTCCTTTCTCCCTGAAATCGCTTACCGGCATACTGACATAAAAACTATCCGTTCCGATGGGTTTGGCCGCAAAAGTTACCGAACGATAGCCCCCGGCATCAGTAGCGGCAATCCTATGGTACAAAGCGATGTCTTTCACGGCTTTGGTCGAACTAAATTTTCCGGCAACAATGATGTTTCCGCTTTGATATTTGGCACTAAACTTTGTCAGCTGAAAACCTGGAGCCGCATACCAGTCTGACCTTGTCGTAGAACTGAACACCTGGCAATTCGCAAGTATTGCTGCATCTGCGGGAGAAAGGTATGTTGGCGATTTGCCGAAAGTGCTGTTTCCAGACCCCATCAATGTGGTTCCAAAGGTTAGGTTTTGCGATTCAGCTCCCCCATTGTGAGGAAGGTTAATTCCATGTCCCAGTTCATGTGCCAATCCGCCGATCCATATCGTCGAATATTTATCGTCCGGCTTGCCAAGATTAAGCGTATCCAAACCGGTATAGTCCAGCGCGAAACACCAGCGTCCAATTCCATAGAAAGGGCCTCCGCTAGGATAACCACTTGCATCGTAAGAATAAGTTGGCGTAATGACAAGGATATGGTCACTTGTTTTTTCTCCGGGATGCGCCGCATAATAGGCATTGATTTCTGTCATCATCTGGCCAGATCCCCCTTCATAAGGATAGGTTGCTTTTGGATAAGCACCTCTG
>JGI24806J26614_1000241_pt1 | contig 14617 bp, 11 predicted proteins | sample Kansoi200umMDA_FD_26614 | JGI IMG/M metagenome (IMG submission 26614)
TTAATTCAAAAGAAAATTNACGGAAGAATTAAATACTGCATCTTCTGAAATGCATGAATTTATTGAATCGCAGGAACAGGCCTATGAAGAACTGCAGGCCGCAAATGAAGAGATCGTTTCAACAAATGAAGAATTTCAGACTTTAAATGAAGAGCTGGAAAGTACAAAAGAAGAAATTGAAGCAACAAACGAAGAGCTTACTTCAACTAATCAGGAATTACAGATGCGTAATGAACTGCTTATGGAATCAGATAATTATTCGGAAGCGATAATTGCTACTCTTCATGAACCAATGCTTATTATTGATAAAAAGCTTCATATTAAATCTGCAAGCAGATCATTTTATAAAAAATTCAATTTAACTAAAGAAGAAACCGAGGGAATGCCCCTGTTTGAATTTGGAAAAAGACAATGGAACATTCCTTTGCTTCGCCAAAGACTGGAGGATATTATTTCTAAAAATTCGCAGTTCGAGAATTTTGAAGTAACACATGAATTTCCCGGATTAGGTGAAAAAGTAATGCTTTTGAATGCAAACCGCATTGTTCAAAAAATTCATGGTGAACAGCTGATCCTATTAGCAATTGAAGACATCACAGAGTCGCGAAGAAAACAAAGTGAAGAAAAAGAGGTTTTACGCAAGCATATAAAAAGCCATAAGGAAGACAAAATCGAACTGGAAAAGGCAGTTAAGCGCAGAACGAAAGAACTGGAACAAAAGAATGATGAGCTTGTAAAGACTAACAAAGACATGGAAGCGTTCAATTATGTCTCTAGTCATGATTTACAAGAACCCTTGCGTAAGATCCAGAACTTCACCTCAATTATATTAAAAAAAGAGCATGCGTTATCAAAAGAAGGTAATTTATATATAAAACGTTTGCAAGAAACAGCTAAACGAATGCAGAGTCTGATCGAAGACCTGTTAACCTATTCACGGACAAAAAACGCAGAAAGGAAATTTGAAAAAACTGACCTTTCTTATATAATGGAAGATGTAAAAAGTGAATTCAGGGAAGCGATCAAAGAAAAAAAGGCTACAATAAAAGTTAATTTATTATGCGAGATCCCTGTATTTCAATTCCAGATCTATCAGCTTTTTTATAACCTTCTGAGTAATTCACTGAAATTCTCAAATCCTAAGAAAAAGCTTCATATTACAGTTGAAAGTAAAATGGCTAAAGGCAAAGAATTAAAATTTGAAAAACTTTTACCTACTTCAAAATACTGTCATATCACTTTTACAGATAATGGAATCGGCTTTGAAACCAAATACAAAGAACGGATTTTTGAAATTTTCCAGCGTTTGTATACCATAGAGGAATATAGCGGAACAGGTATCGGCCTTGCTATTTGTAAAAGAATAGTAGAGAATCACAACGGTTTTATTACTGCAACAGGTAAAGTAAATAATGGTGCTCAGTTTGACATTTACATCCCCATAAAAAAATAAAAAAGTCAATTATGGTCAAGTGGAAATACGCAGAGGCCCCTGGAAGTCAATGATTGAAAAAAGCTTAAAAAAACTTACGTAGTTAATATTACCCATAGTGGGCATTTAATCAACCTTCTGCGATTTGCAATAATTAAAGATTAATCCTCATAAATTCAGATATCCTCTACAACAACCTAAAACAGGCTTATACAACCCTTACCTATTTTATTTTTTTGAAATAAAATAGCAAACACCCTTCAAACCCCTTTAAATTAAAGGGTACAACAATTGTAATATCAGATGAAATAACTATATGAATGAAAGATCAATTACACATAATGCTTGCCGATGATGATCATGATGATCGATTCTTTTTTACCCGCGTATTAAGCAAGTTACCTTATGATACGAAACTTTCTATTTTTGAAGATGGCGCAAGATTAATGGAACACCTTAAAAAACAGGATCAATTGCCGGATGTTCTTTTCCTCGATATGAACATGCCTTGTAAAAACGGAATGGAATGCCTTGCAGAAATAAAAGAAAATTCAAAATTAAAAGATCTTCCTGTGATCATGTATTCAACTTCATTGCATAAGGATGTAGCTGATCTTCTGTATGAAAATGGAGCTCATTTTTATATCCGTAAATCTGAAATTTCTGAACTGGAAATATTACTTCATAAAATTCTTACAATGTTGTCGACTAATGAATTTACCAGACCAGACAGGGAGGAATTCGTATTAATTGTACCGGAGAAGGTTTATTTAGCTTAGGCAAAACACTTTTATAAAAAGTAAGGTAATAAAAGCAGGAGGAAAATAGCCCTTTTGCCTGATACTATAATTAATTACCAAAATGAAAAAAAATACGCATCCAATTTCTTCCTTACCTATTTCAAAAAGATCAGATCCTGAATATCAATCAATTTCCGAAATTCAAAAAGCTGCAAAAAAGCTTCTCTTATCAGAAAACAAAAAGCTGATCACCAGTAACTCAAAATTCCAACTACTTTATAAAAAGCTCGAAAAATCAAAAAAGCTTATTGAAGACACCAACAGGAAACTCACAAACATTAATACTAAATTACTGGAGAGAAGTGAGATATTAACTGATGCTAATAATTATTCTGAAGCTATAATAGCTATCCATGAGCCAATGCTTATTCTTGATGAACATTTTATTGTAAAATCTGCAAGTAAATCCTATTATAAAAAATTTATTGCTACTAAAGAAGATACCGAAGAATGCTCATTATTTGAGCTGGGAGATAAACAATGGAATACGGCAAAACTTAAAAAATTGTTGACTGATCTTATTTCAAAAAATAAAAAATTCGCGACTTATGAGGTATCGCGCAATTTTCCAGAGATCGGTGAAAAGATATTGCTATTAAATGCTCATCTGATCGTTCAGAAAAAAGATCAGCCTCGCCTCTTTTTATTTGCAATTGAGGATATTACCGCCAGAACACATTATCACTTACAGGAAAAAGCTCTTTTAAATACAAAGATCAAATCTTACAAGGAAGATAAAGAAGAATTAGAAAACACTGTCGCAGGAAGAACAACTCAGTTGGAATTAAAAAACATAGAACTCGAAAATGCGAATGAAGAACTAGCCTATCAGAATGAGGAAAAAGAAAAACGCGCTGCCGAATTAGGGATCGCTAATAAAGAATTAGCATTTCAAAATATTGAGAAAGAAAAACGTGCTGCCGAATTAGGAATAGCAAACAAAGAACTGGCATTCCAGAATAATGAAAAAGAAAAACGTGCTGCTGAATTAAGTATTGCAAACACGGAGCTTGCATTTCAAAATAACGAAAAAGAAAAACGTGCTGCTGAATTAAGTATTGCAAATGTTGAGCTCGCATTTCAAAATGATGAAAAAGAAAAGCGAGCAGCCGAATTAAGCATTGCAAATGTTGAACTTGCATTTCAAAATGATGAAAAAGAAAAACGTGCAGCGGAATTAAGCATTGCAAATAAAGAACTTCTATTTCAGAACAATGAAAAAGAAAAACGTGCTGCTGAATTGATCATTGCAAACTCTGAACTTGCATTTCAAAATGATGAGAAGGAAAAACGCGCAGCTGAATTAAGCATTGCTAATAAAGACCTTACCACCTTCACTTATGTTTCCAGTCACGATCTGCAGGAGCCATTAAGAAAGATCCAAAATTTTGCAACCTGCTTACTGCTTGAAGAAGAAAAGAATTTATCTGAATCGGGCAAAGGTTATTTTCTAAAAATGCGGCAGACAGCTAAACGTATGCAGGCATTGATCGAAGATCTTCTTACTTATTCCCGTACAAAAAGCAGCGATCTTAATTTTGAGAACATCAGTATTGATCTGATGCTTGATGAAATTATGAAAGATAAAGAAGAAGTTCTAAATGAAAAGAAAGCAAAAATTGAAAAAGGATCCATTGGTTCTGCTCTGATTATTCCTTTTCAATTTCGCCAGCTTATGGAAAATCTGATAAGCAATTCTTTAAAATTTTCAAGATCAACAAATACGCCCCACATTATTATAAATGGTGAAATTGTTCCCGGAAGTTCATTAAAAAATGAAAGATTATCAAATAAAAACAATTACTTCCATATCATTTATACAGATAATGGAATTGGCTTTGATCCACAATATAAAGACAGGATCTTTGAGGTTTTCCAACGCCTGCATAGTAAAGAAGAATACAAAGGAACAGGAATGGGGTTAGCTATTTGCAAAAGAATAATTGAAAATCATAACGGAATCATTACGGCAACAGGTAAATTAAATAAAGGGGCACGTTTTGATATTTACATTCCGATCTGATAAAAAAACATTCAGAATGAAAACACATTTAAGCATAAATAAATTAAAATTGGATCCGTCAATTTAATTATTATGAAAAAAAAGGTCAATTTAGCGCTCAATATTTTATTATCAGATGATGATAAAGATGACCGTTTCTTTTTTAATCACGCATTGGATAAAATCCCTTTTGAAACGATCCTTACAGTTGTTAATGATGGAGAACAGCTTATGAGCTATCTTAAAGCATATTCAGATGAATTACCGGATGTGCTTTTTCTTGACTTGAATATGCCACGCAAAAATGGTTTCGAATGTTTATATGAAATTAAACATAACAAGAAACTGAAAGAGCTTCCGGTTATTATGTTCTCAACATCCTATCCATTTGACTCTGGTTACGAAAAGGCCATGATCAAAAATCTTTTAAAAATTGGAGCGTTTGATTATATTAGAAAACCGGGTGATTTTGATGAAATGACAAAAATAATTCTGGATAGTCTACTGACAATCCAAAAAAATATAATTAAGAAATTATGAATTTAGAAATCACAGAAAAACCATCGTTAAATGTTTTATTTGCTGATGATGACAAGGATGATCGTTTCTTTTTTGAAAAAACGCTCAAGGAATTACCTATCTCTACTAATATTATCGCTGTTCACGATGGAGAGGAATTAATGAACTACCTTAACAAGCATTCCGATGATCTGCCTGATGTATTGTTTCTTGACCTGAATATGCCTCGTCAAAACGGCTTTGAATGTCTGGTCGAAATAAAACATAACGATAAACTAAAAGATCTTCATATTGTTATGTTTTCCACTTCTTATCCACGTGATATGAATTACGAACGCGATATGATCAATGTTTTATTTTCTGCCGGAGCAGAGGATTATATCAGAAAATCGGATGATTTTGAAGATCACAAAGAAGTCTTTCTGGAAATATTAAAAAAGGTTTCTGAAAAGACAAATAAAAAAGTATAGGCCTTAATAGGATATGATCTTTTTCAGGAGGCAATCTTTTTATGATTAATTAAAATAAAATTATTTCTGTGTGGCCGCGCAAACTTGTTTCCATCCATCAGCAAAAAAGCATAAAGCAACATTTTTTGGAGTTCCACCATATCTGTTTTGTAAATATAATAATGTGCACCGATGTTATATAACATATCAGAATGATCCTTGTCCAGCGATGTTGAATATATTATTACAGGAATATGTTGTGTTTTTTCATTTTGTTTCATTTCCATAAGACAATCAAAACCATTTTTATCTGTCATGTTGATATCAAGAAAAACAACATCAGGTAATTTTTTTGAATTTTCAAGATTGTTTAGCAGCTCAACACCGCCATTTACCGTTGTAAAATTGGTTTTAAAAGGCAAACCTTTCAATGCTAAATTAAAGAAGAAACATTCGTCTCTATCATCATCTGCAAGTAGAATATTTAATGCTGAGGAATTGGAATTCATTTGTTAATATATTTAAACAATAAAATTTTTATTGTTGGCTTGACGAAGCTAGAACGAAATCTGCCCTTAGAATTTACAATTCGTTGAAAGCATACAAAATGAAGGTAAGAACCAGCAACTTGACTTCCGAGAGGCTGGCAAAGTACCGATATCTGCTACATTTTACGAGGGTGTATTCGCAAAGTGTGCAAGCATATTGAAAAAAGGATAATTCGAAATTCTTATTGCTCAACACGTTCTCGATACATTTTTCTGAAAAAGAAAAATACTCGAACTGACTCAGCTCCTAATAAGCTACGTGAAATTGATATTATTCGTGTTTATGTGCCTGGTCATTTCGACTCTTTTTAGGAAAGGAGTATCGAGAAAGCCTGCAAGACTACTTGAAATGGCAATTATTAATTTAACCGCATTCTCTATACATTTTTATGAAAAATAAAATCTCTTTATAAACTTGCAGGTAAGGTGAAATAAAAAGATGAACCGCTGCCTTCAGTACTTTCAACCCAGATTTCGCCATTATTTTTTTCCAGAAAACCTTTTACTAATAATAAGCCGATACCAGCACCTTTATTATCTTCTCTTGCTTTGGAAAGATCACCCATTTGAGGTGTGAACAACTTTTCCATTATTTCTTTTGACATTCCGGTTCCCGAATCTTTTATCTCAACAATGATCTTGTCTTCTTTTCTTTTTGCCGTTACAGTAATTTTTCCTCCGGGATTAGAATGTTTGATCGCATTCGAGACGATATTCTGAAGAACCGACAACAGCATTTTACTGTCGGCAAAAACACTTGTGTTTTCTTCTATCTCATTGTGGAGATTTATTGTATTTATGGAGGCTGAATGATCAAGTTTTTCAAATACCTCTTTTACATAATGGATCAATTCAAGCTTTGTTGGAGTAAACACCTCGGATGCATATTTTATTCTGGCCCATTCCACTAAATAATCAAGCATCTTTAACTCGTCAGTTGCCGATGTATATAGTAATTCCAGCATTTCTTTAACTTTTGCCGGTTCCATTTTATCATAATTTTTTCTCAGGTAATCAGCAGTTCCAATGATCCGTGCCAGCGGTCCTCTTAGATCATGTGAAAGAATAGCCAAAATATTTTCTTTATGAATATTTAATTCTTCAAGCTCTTTCACATGCGTATTTATAGAATCCTCAGCCTTCTTTTTCTCAGTAAGGTCTCTCAAGATCTTTACATACCCTAATAATTCACCATTTATTCCTGTAAAAGGAAAAACCAATCCATAAGCATAAAATTTACTTCCATCTTTACGCTTATGCCACCTGTTATCAGTTGCTCTTCCTTTTGATGATGAAATTTCAATTTCGATTTGTGGGATACCATTCTTTTGATCTTCTTCTGTAAAAATAATATCAAAATGTTGTCCAATGATCTCTTCTGTTTCGTAACCAAATATCTGGCATGATCCAGAACTCCAGCTATTGATATGAAACTCCTTATCCATTGTAAAAATTGAATAGTCCTGCAAGCTGTCAATCAACTGACTGTAAAATTCAGCGGTTGGTATATATTGTTCTTTAAGCACTTTGTTTTTGGAATCAGTCGAAGTCATTAGAAGTAATTTTGGCATTATGCTTTTGCGAATTAATGTAAGATAGGCAAAATTAATATGATAATCCATTATTTTTTTTTAAGCCTACTGTGCTCATTTTCTGAATTCCTGGGATAAAGAGCTTAAAGCCCGAAATAACACTTTGGTATGAGGATTTTCGGAGAGGCTTTGAACTATGAAATATGTACGCTCACCGATTAATATCAGATAAAAATTGATGTTTATTTAACTTTACTATTCTATTAATAATTAATTACAATGGATAAAAATGGACCGATCATAGTCATTGAAGACAGTAAAGGTGATCAGAGAATATTTGAAGAGATATTTAAAAAATTAAATTTTGTGAATGAACTATTATTTTTTACTGATGGAAATGATGCGCTTAAATATCTCAACACAACAGATAAAACCCCTTTCCTTGTAATTTCAGATATTAATATGCCGAAGATGAATGGTTTTGAGCTTCGTGCAAAAATTCAGGAAAATAAAGCATTGAGCAGAATGTGTGTGCCATTTCTATTTTTCAGTACCGGTGGAGATAAAAAAGCTGTTGAAGAAGCTTATGCTTTATCTGTTCAGGGATTCTTCAGAAAACCAGATGGAATTGATGCTTTGGAAAATACTCTTTTCAAAATAGTTGAATACTGGAAAGAATGTGTTGCTCCCAATGATTACAATGAATAATAAACTGTATTACCCAAACATTTTTCCGGGATTCAAGATATTTTTCGGGTCAAAAACTTTTTTAATTGAACGTTGAAGTTCCAAGGCTTTTTCTGAAAAAACAATATTCATATATTCCTGCTGCACTAAACCAACACCGTGTTCACCACTTATCGTGCCTCCTAAGTCTTTACAGATCATAAAAATTTCAGCGATCGCTTTTTTAATATGATCACCATCCCATTGCTCATCTGTCAGATCACCTTTTATTAAACGAATGTGCAGATTGCCGTCACCTGCATGTCCGTAACAAACTGTTTTAAATTTATACTTCTCTCCTACTTGCTTTACACCTTTTACTAATTTTGGAAGTTCAGCACGAGGAACAACTGTATCCTGCTCTTTACTGATAGCATTGGATTTAACAGCTTCATTTATTTTTCTGCGTAATTTCCAAAGTTCTTGTTTTTGTGCGGCACTATCAGCAAAAAGAATATCAGCGATATTATATTTTGACATTAACTCGGAAATGGATTCCATTTCTTTCATTAATACATCAGGATCATTTCCATCCACCTCAACTAACAAATGAGCTTGAATATCATCTTCAATTTTCACAACATTGCTTTCAACAAATCTGCTCACCCAATCCAATGCATCACGTTCCATAAGTTCCATTGCACTCGGAGTAAATCCTGCGCGAAACACTTCACTTACAGCGGCACAAGCCTCATCCAGACTTCTGAACGGAACCAGCATCAACAGATCGTATTTCGGAAGCGGCAATAATTTCACAATAATTTTTGTAGCAATTCCTAATGTTCCTTCACTGCCAACCATTAATTGAGTAAGGTTATATCCGGTTGAATTTTTTAACGTATTTGCACCGGTATAAATTATTTCTCCCGTAGGAAGAACAACTTCTAAATTAAGAATGTAATCTTTTGTTGTCCCGTATTTAACACACTTAGGACCACCACTGCTTTCTGCAACGTTACCTCCTAAAAAGCAACTTCCTTTGCTGGCAGGATCCGGAGGATAAAACAATCCTTTTTCTGCAACAGCATTCTGAAAAATTTCATTGATAACTCCCGGTTCAACTGTTGCCTGTAAATTCCGTTCGTCAATTTCAAGGATCTTATTAAAACGTTCCAATGATAAAACAATCCCTGCATGTACCGGTAATGCACCTCCACTTAAGCCTGTTCCCGCACCTCTTGGTGTTACGGAGATCATCTCTGCATTTGCAAGTTTTAATATTAAAGAAATTTCTTCAGCAGTTCTTGGCTTTACCACAACTTCGGGAAGGAAGACCAGCTCTTCTGTTTCATCATGACCATAATCAGCAAGAACATCAGCATTTACAAACACAAATTGTTCACCTGCAATTTTCTGCAGAGCAATTAATACAGGGGGCGTAATTTTATTATAAGTATTCAATTGAAATTTATTTTTATAAGAACATTATTATTTTTCATTGTATTTAATAAACTTAGCTCGATATAAAACATCACTATCAGTTAATACTTCAACAAAATAAATTCCTTCATTAAGTTCGTTTATTGAAATTTTAATTTCATTACTTTTTATTTCAACTATTTTTGATTGTGATCTTCTTCCTGCGATATCAATACACTGAACAGATTTAATACCAGATGATCTTTTATCAATTATCATATTTAAATATGATGTTGCCGGGTTGGGAAACAGAAGCATTGGATTTAAATTTTCTTCAACTATCCCTGTAATGACAGCTCTGCAAGAAGTTGAATCAGTACAATTTCCTTGATGAATAATCGCTTTATAATTTCCGCTTACTGAAGGAGTATAAGAATTAGTTGTAGTATAAGCAACAACTTGATTTGTATTACAATTGACCCATTCATAATATGAATTAGCAGCTAATGCAATAAATGTACTCCCGGACGTAGATGAACCCGTATTGATCGCTCCGCAATCCTGACCATACTTAGCAATAAAAGGTTGCCTATTGATAGCGGTTGACATTGTATAAGTAGATGCTGCCGGATCAAAATCAACAGTATTCCCAAATGTTCCGGCAATGAAAACATTCCCCGCATTATCAATAGCAATACCATTCACTTCATCCTCAGAACTTGATGCGATGCTAAATCCCCATTGAATAGTGCCGTTATTATTATATTTTGCAACAAAGCCATCAGTTTGTCCCATAGAAGTTACATTTCCCGAACCACTGTTAAAGTCAAAAAAATAAGAGCCGCCTACATACAGATTTTTATATTCATCTAAAATAATTGATTGTACTGAAGTGGATGTGCCTGTTGCAACTAATGGATATTTTAATTTAAAAACCCCTAAACTATCATACTTTGCAATAAAATCATTAACATTATTAGATACAGCCGTTCCTGAACCTCCTGAGAAATCTATATTTCCACTGCAATTACCTAATAAATAAATATTGTTATCCGAGTCACCTGTCAAACTATAGATCTGATCTGCAGCTGCAGCTCCAAATTTTTTCGCCCATAAAAGAGTCATTGTAGGAGAATATTTTGCGATGTAAATGTCGGAGCCGCCTGTTGGACTTGCAGTAAGATTAAATGTTCCAGCCTGCAGATTAAAGTCAAATGTTGCATCAAATGTTCCACTAACAATTATATTACCACTTCGATCTAATATTAGTGATGGACCATCTCCAACTCCATTATCACATTTTCCTATTGGATAAGCAAATATCAAATTTCCGGAATTATCATATTTAGCAATGAACCCCGAATTGAGTTGAGTGCTGGTGCTCGAAATCTGCGTTAGGTTATATACAGATGAACCTGGATCAAAATCAGTGGTTGCTGTATAAACTCCGGACAAATAAATATTTGAATTTTTATCCATTGTTAAACTCACCGGATAAGTATCACCATTTCCTCCAAAAGACTTTGCCCATAAAAATTGTCCGTTTGAATTATACTTCGCAAAGAACACATCCCAGGAACCATGAGAGGTGAGATTAAAAACTCCTGCGCCCGGATCAAAATCTGTGGTGCCTTCGAATGTTCCTGTTAAATAAATATTTTGCTGAGCGTCAATATAAATACAATCCCCCTGATCAAAATTTGCAGAAGTCCCTGTACTTCCAATCGGAAACGACCACTTCCATAATCCATTATTATCATATTTAGTTAAAAATATATCAGGAGAGTTCCCCGAAGAAGAAATTGTTTTTGTTGTTGATTGAAGATCGATATCCATTGTTCCGGTAAATGAACCTGTAACATAAAAATTGCCGTATTGATCAGTTTTAAGAAACCTGTTCGTTCCCCAGTTTGTATTTTGAGTCTTAGCGGCCCATGCAATATCAGGTACCCCTGAATTTGCATTACTGAATATGTTTTCGCATGCAGAAGTATCGGTGCAACCGTTTTGGGTAACTGCTACAGAATAAAAATTATTATCTGCAGGACTAAATGTGTTCGAAGTCACACCTACAGCTGAACTTGTTGTGCAATTTATCCATTGAAAAGTAGCTGGTAATGAAGCAAGGCTCTTTATTGAAGTAGTGGTAAGAGTTAAATCAGTATTTACATGCTTTACAGTCAGGTTCAGAGTCACAATACTATCGCAACCTGTTAATGTATAAAATGTGTGCGAATAAATTCCGGTTTCTTTATAATTCTGGCCGCCAAGATTATATTGGGCTCCATGGCAAATAGTGGCGTTAACTACAGAATTTATTCCGAGACAATTTCCATATTTTGCTATATAACCAATATTTCTAAAACTTGGTGTTGATAAAATACTGGTACCGGCACCTGGATCAAAATCAACATTTCCCCATAAACTACCGGCTACATAAAAATTCTGATTTTTATCAGCAGCGACTTTGTTAGCAGATTGATAGTTATAACTGCTGGAATTATTATAATCCAAAAGAAATCCTCCGATAAATTCTCCTGCGGGTCCGTAACGACATACAACACCGGCATTTTGAGCAACAGCAGTTACGTTATACGTTGTGGAACCAGGGTCCAGATCAACAGTTTGAGAAATGGCTCCAACCGCATATACATTATTTAAACTATCCACATCAACACCACGAAAGAAACAATTTGCATATGAAAATGGAACTGTACTTGTACTGATTGCCCATTTATAATTAAAAGCCGAATCAAACTTAACAATATAGCCATTGTTAGAGGCAACAGTGGTAAGCAAACTGCTTCCGGCAGATGGGTCTGCATCAAACTGACTATTAAAATCTCCGGTAAAGTATATATCCTTTGACGGACTTAAACTAACATCGCTTAAACCTACTATACCTGATATTACCTGAATTTGCTCCGCCTTTAAAAAATTTGAATTCAGATCATATTTTGTTAAAAAGGGAGTAATAACTCCGGAATTAGAACTAAGATTGTTTACTGCTGGCCCTGGATTAAAATCTACTGTGCCTGAAAAGGTACCAAATAATAAAAGTTGATTTTCTATATTAAAAATCTTAACACTTGTTTCTGAAGGAGAAGATCCCAGAGAGAAAGACCAAATAAAATTTCCAGCCCCATCTAACTTCAATACAAAAATATCATCAGTACCCGCACTTGTTAAAGTATTTATTCCTGTTCCCGGATTTGAATCCATAGAGCTTTGAAATATGCCTGTTAAATACATATTTCCACCCGCATCCTTACAAACAGATGCTCCTTTATCATACCCACTGCCACCTAATGATTTTGCCCAAATGAATTGTCCTGACTGGCTTAACTTTATAATAAAAATATCAGAATTATCACCGGTTGGATTTGCAGTAAGATTGAAGGTGCTGGTTGAAGAAGGATCGGCATCTAAAGTATGGCTAAAGTCTCCAACAATATATACATAATTATTTCCCTCTAAAAAAACAGAATTAATATTAATATTTCCAGCGGGAGCCGACAAAAAAGGAGCTGCCCACATTAAATTTTTATTTTCATCATATTTTGCTAAAAAAGCATCTGTCCCTGTTGGAGTAATTACTACAGAAGATGCTGTCGGATCAAAATCAACCGGGCCTGATAAATTTCCCGCTACAAATACATCTCCCTTGTCATTGACTTTAACATCTGTTGAATATGATCCATCAACAACACTAAAACCATAGGCCCATTTATAATAAGGAGTTTGACCTAATAAACTGATGGAATTTAAAAAAAGTGCATAAATTACAAAAAGATAATTTTTTTTTATTAACGACATTGATTGCTGATTTATGAATAGATTAAGCACAAAATTACGATTAAATTATGGTCAAAAAAAAAGCTCATGACATTTCAACAATATCATGAGCATTATAATCTGAATTAAACCTTTCCTTTTACATATGTCTGTTTTCTGTGTTCTTCTTTTTCGGATAAAGATTTATTTGAATTCCATAATTTGGTACAAATGTCCATCCTTTTAAGGTAACACTGCTGCCTCCCAATAAAGGGTATGTTCCATATTTTTGGTAATAAGTTGCAAATCCAACATTGAAGAAAATAAATTTATATCCTGCCTTCACACTTAAAAATGCACCATAAGAACCATAATTTCTTTTTGCATTCAATGGCTCTAAAATCCGCTGAACCCCTTCATTATCGCGAACATAAACATTCACCGGATCAACATTGTATTTCACAAAACTATGCGTGTAGTTCACACCGAATGACAATGCACCGAACTTTTCTTCAGGACCAAAACTTTTACTGAATATTAAAGGAATGGAAATATCCTTTCGTGACATGTCCAATTCAAATATTCGTTTCAGCTGATCAAATTTTTTACCTCCGAAATCATAATTCTGCCAGCCATATTGAAGGCCGATACTGCCATACATTCCGTTATAATCAGAATATTGATAAGTACTGTTTGATCCTAAAAATTGGTACCGTGCATCAAACGTATGCGATTTTCCCGCATAGCGATAACCAATATCCATATTATGTCCTAAACCATACCTCAAATAAAAATCAGTTTTATAACCAATAGGATCCAGGCAGTATGCTAATGCTGCAGCATTGATATTCTGAAGCCCTTCATTCATCTGAATTGAATCCTTATCCGAATACTGGCTAAAATTCCTCACACCGGACATTGTTTCAGCGATCGGAGAAGTAGAAACATTAACTGAATAATTGATACCTCCGCGAATTTGATTTTTGGTAACCACTTTCCCGGAATTAACTATTGATTTTGGAGGACTGCAGGAAAAGATCACACTAAGCGGCAAAGAAATTAAAGCGATCTTATTCAAAAAATATTTTTTCATTATCATGTATTGTTTTATTCTCCGGATCTGACAATCTTAAATTAAAAAGGTTTAATCCGACCGAGAACATAAACGTTTTTTTGAAGCTGGTATTGCTATTGAGACTATTTAAAATTTCGTCTGCACTATCAATTAATTGGTAGCGTCAAAGCGTGTTTTTATCCCTCCAAACATTTTAATTTTAAAACGCATTTTATTAATTTGAATGTAAAAACCTGCTTTCCAATAACTCATTTTTGAGATCATTGGGAATCAAGACTTCAAAAATTGACTCTGGGATAACCTAAACATCGAATATCTTTTTTAAATTTACATTCCGTTGCATTTATCAATTTTCATCCCCGCATGCAACGGACAAAATTAGAGTGATCACCCTATAGGAA
>JGI24806J26614_1000242_pt1 | contig 14616 bp, 5 predicted proteins | sample Kansoi200umMDA_FD_26614 | JGI IMG/M metagenome (IMG submission 26614)
CTAGAAAAACAAATAATATCCCAAAAATTGCCGAAGGTAATCTCACCGATACAGGATTTATTGTCATTATTATTTGTATTATATATGTTACTGCTTCAGGAGGAGCGCGATTTAATCAAACGAGCCTTTTTACTACTCCCGAAGTTAAACTTTTGCTTGAAGAATCAATAAGAGAGGAAGGGCATGGTCTGCCATTCTTTATTAGATTTTTCGATAATAAATTAGTGTATTACACCAGGGAGCTGATAATTAATTATTTTTCATATCTTAGTTTTGATTTTCTTTTTCTACAAGCAAAGATCCCTATCAGAGAATCTTTACAATACATAGGATTTCTCTTTTTGGCCGAACTGCCGCTCTTGTTAATCGGAATCTACCAAATTATTAGAAATAAAGTCAGGTGGGGATATCTGGTATTAGGATGGTTATTGCTTACTCCTATTATTCTTTCATTGTTTATTTCTGAAAGTCCCAACATACATAGATTTCTACTGGCGATGTTACCTTTAAAGATAATTATAGCGTACGGTATTATCCAATATTTTGCATTGATAAAAAAACGGAAAGCTTTTTTTAGAGCGAATCTTATTATTGTTCCAATGTTTTTTGCAGCGGGTATACTTTATTTTCTCAATCAGCTTTTTGTTCATCAGGCGGTTCATAGACCATGGTATAGAGATTATCCATATCAGCAATTAATGTCAGATCTAAAACGGTATGAGTCAAAATATGACAAGATCGTTATTACGAACAGTACGGGGAACTCATATATGTTTTATTTATTTTACAATGCATATGACCCCAAAAAATATCAGGACTCAGGATCGAAAGGAAATGAAGACAGCAGCAAAATTGGCAAGTATGAATTTACTGTCAATGAATGTCCTATGGAAACTGAAAAAAATGTCTTGTTTGTCGCTAACGGAAAGAATTGTCCACATCCTCAAGATTATTATAAACTTGTAGACGAAGTTACATGGAGAGATAAATCATCAGCTTTCAAACTTTATACGTTTTCCCCATAATTCTTACCACGTATGCAAGAGGCTGAAAAGCTGATAAAATCTAAGTATGCGAATTGGTTTGTATGACCCGTATTTAGATACGCTAGGCGGAGGTGAACGTTATATATTGAGTGCTGCCTCAATATTATCCAAACAACATAAAGTTGAACTCTTTTGGGACGATGCAGCAATTATTCAGATAGCTGAAAAGAAGTTACATCTCGATCTGTCAAAAGTCTCGGTCACGAAAAATATTTTTACCCATACTATTTCAAAACTTAAGCGCCTTACGACAACCGGTACATATGATGTGATCATTTATCTTAGTGACGGAAGTATTCCGTGGTTAACGGCAAAAAGAAATATCTTACTATTCCAATTCCCTGTAAACTGGGTTAATTCTTCAATCGTTACAAGAATTAAATTAACAAAAATTGATAAGATTATCTGCTACTCAGAGTACGTAAAAAAATATCTCGATAGAACATTTCACACATCTTCACAAATTCTTTTTCCACCTGTTGAAAATATGTATGACAGATCGGTAAAAAAAGAAAATCTTATTTTATCGGTAGGCAGGTTTACGAAAGGAATGAATACAAAAAAACCTGACATACTTATTGCAGCTTTTAAGAATCTTTATGACAGCGGAAATAAGAATTGGAAATTAGTTATTGCCGGATCGTATTTACCGGATGACGAAGATTTTGTTGATACACTTAAAAAAAGTACTTCAGGTTATCCGATCGAGATTGTGGTAAATGTGCCGTATTCCAAATTAGTATCATACTATCAAAAAGCAAAAATTTATTGGCATGCTGCGGGATTTGGCGAAGATCTGGAAAAGTTTCCGGAACGTGCCGAGCATTTCGGGATCACAACTGTGGAAGCTATGGGTGCAGGTGCAGTTCCCATAGTCATTAATGCCGGTGGGCAAATGGAAATTGTAACCGATAACAAAGACGGATTTTTATGGAATACATTAGGTGAGTTAGAAGATAAAACTAATCTCATTATAAAAGATGAAAAGCTTATGGAGAAACTATCAAAAGATGCACAAGTTCGTGCAGCAGATTTTAGTAAAGAGAATTTTGCCGACAAACTAGAAACGTTAGTAGGCAAATAATGTAATGAAAAAAATAAACAGCTTACCTCTTCTCTTGCTAATATTATCAGTAATAATTTTTTTCAAACCGTTTTTTACTCAGGGACAGCTGCCAATACCTTCGGACACAATAATTGGTTTGTACCATCCTTTCCGTGATCTTTATGCCGAACAATATCCAAACGGAATACCATATAAAAATTTTCTCATTACCGACCCGGTGCGACAGCAATATCCGTGGCGTTTCAGCGCAACTGAAAATATTGCACATAGCTCGCTGCCTGTTTGGAATCCCTATACGATGGCAGGGACTCCGCTTCTAGCGAATTTTCAAACGGCGGCATTTTATCCTCTGAATATAATTTACCTGTTATTGCCATTTGCAACTGGCTGGAGTTTGCAAATCGTACTGCAGCCGCTGTTAGCCGGTATTTTTATATATCTGTATCTCCGGCATCTGAAATTATCCCAAGGTGCAGCAGGTTTCGGTGGGATTATATTTGCTTTTTGCGGTTTTTCAACAGCTTGGCTTGAGTGGAATACACTGGTACAGTCCGCACTCTGGTTACCTCTCATTATGTTGGCAATAGACAAATTAGGAGTAAGTGGAAATAAATTCGCTTGGAGTTTGATGTATGTATTTTCACTTTGTGCGGCTTTTTTTGCCGGGCATATACAAATATTTATCTACGTATATTTATTTTCTACCATGTATTTTTTTGCACGGTGGTTTCAGAAAAAAAGAAATAGTAAAATTCTCTTTTTATACTTACTACTTAATTCTTTATTCTTACTTCTGACTGCGGTACAGTGGATCCCCACGCTGCAATTTATTAATCTATCTGCTCGCGGTGTTGATCAAATATACGGCTGGCAGCAGCCGGGGTGGTTTATTCCGTGGCAGCATCTCATTCAGTTTATAGCGCCTGATTTTTTTGGAAATCCGACTACACTGAACTATTGGGGAGAATGGAATTATGGAGAATTTGTCGGTTATATTGGTATCTTCCCGTTGATCATGGCGTTTTTTGCACTTTATAACAGGCAGGACAAAAAAACACTTTTTTTCGGCGTCTTCTTTTTTCTTTCACTTATTTTCTCACTCCCTACTATCTTTGCCGAACTTCCCTACAAATTAGACATTCCCTTACTCTCCACATCACAACCGACGCGTTTATTATTTATCGCTGACTTTTCACTTGCGGTTCTTGCCGCATTAGGGCTGGATTTTTTCTTGAAAACTGCCAAAAAATGGAAAGTGTTTTATTCGTTAGGTATTATTGGTATTATTCTAATTGGTCTTTGGATAGCTGTATTGTATGGACATAAACTGTATCCCGATTTTCAGATAGATCATTTATTAGTCGCAAAGCGTAATCTCTATATACCCACTTTTTTCTTTGTAACAGCTTCAGTAATTCTTGCTGTTTGGGTACTATTCACCACGGTAAGACGATTTGAGAAAATGCTTGATAAACAAATTTTAGCACCGCTCTTATTACTATTTCTTTTAAGTCTGACAATTTTTGATCTCCTTCGCTTCTCACAAAAATTTACGCCATTTACAAATAACGCGTACTTGTACCCTGCGACAAAATCACTTTCATTTTTACAAGATCAAAAAGGCCAATTCAGGATAATGGCAACAGATTCGCGGATCCTGCCTCCAAATTTTTCGGTTATGTATCAATTGCAAAGTATCGATGGGTACGATCCGTTATATATCAGACGATATGGAGAATTTGTCACGGCAATTGGCAGAGACAAGCCGGATATAAGGCCACCTTTCGGATTTAACAGGATAATTACACCGCAAAAGTTTGATTCACCATTTATAGATCTGCTGGGAGTACAATATGTCTTGAGTCTGGCAAATATTAATTCTCCAAAGCTAGAAAAAGTTTTCTCGGAAGGTGAAACAAAAATCTATAAAAATAAAAACACTTTTCCGCGAGCTTTTTTTGTACAGAAACTTGAAATTGCACACAATAAGAATGAAGCGATACAAAAATTATTCAGAGAAAAAGATAATCTCACTACTTATGCTGTTGTAGAAAATACCCAAGGATTTTCATCAAAAACGCTAAGCCGGGGAACTGCCAAAATTGAAACATATTCTGGCGATAGTGTAGAAATAGCAACTAAAAATGATGCAGACGGATTTCTCGTTTTGACAGATACATACTATCCCTCCTGGAAAGTAAGCATCTGTACAGCTGAAGGGTACAATTGTACTAAATCAATAATATATCCTACAGATTATGTTTTTCGCGGCGTATTTGTCCCCGCAGGTGAGCATCGTATTAAATTTAATATCAGCCTGCTATAATAAGTACTATGAACCTCAGCTTTATAATTCCAAACTATAATGGTGAAGCTATTTTGAAAAAAAATCTACCGAAAGTTCTTGATGCAGTTAAGGAATATAAAAAAGGCAGTGTCGAGATAATTATCCCCAATGATCCATCGACAGATAACTCCAAAAAAGTAATTAAAGACTTTATAGAAAGTATTACAGAAAAACACATAGTCGGTAAAACTATAGAAAACATTAATAAGAAAGAAGCCGGGTTTTCAAAAAATGTTAACCGGGGAGTCGGTATCGCAACAGGTGATATCCTCATTTTACTCAATTCAGATGTCGCTCCGCATAAAGGTTTTTTAGAACCACTGCTGAAGCATTTTGAAGAAGGAATTGTTTTTGGTGTCGGTTGTATGGATGAGAGTATTGAAAATGGAGAAACAGTTTTACGAGGCAGAGGAGTAGGGAAATGGCGTCGGGGATTTCTCATCCATAATAAAGGTGAAAATGATAAAAATAATACGCTTTGGGTGAGCTGTGGAAGCGGTGCATTCCGCAAGAGTATTTGGGACAAACTGGGCGGATTAGATCCGCTTTTTAACCCTTTTTATTGGGAAGATATTGACATATCTTACAGAGCATTAAAAGCAGGGTATAGTCTTATATTTGAACCTGAGAGTAGAGTAAGACATGAACATGAAACCGGAGCAATAAAAACTAAATTTAAAGCTAACCAGATAAAAAAGATTGTCTATAGAAATCAGTTTACTTTTGTCTGGAAAAATATAACTGAACAAAAATTGTTACTATCCCATATCCTTTGGCTTCCTTATCATTGTGTAAAAGCTGTTTCTCATAAAGACTGGAATTTTTTTAGCGGGTTATTTGAGGCACTTACCAGGTATTCGCAAATACAAATATCCAGAAATAAAGTAAAAAAAATATTTATTAGAAAAGATTCCGATATCCTAAAAAAAGTAAATATATGAAATTATCTATAATAATGCCTGTCTATAATGAAGAAAAAACATTAGCAGTTGTACTCAAAAAAGTATTTGCCGTAAAGTTTGAAAATGTAACGAAGGAAATAATTATTGTCGACGACGGTTCGAAAGATTTAACTTCAGATATCATTTCAGAATTCAAACAAAAAAATCCGAATTTTTCGTATATTAAACATAAAACTAATCAGGGAAAAGGTGCAGCTGTTCGTACCGGCATTAAACATGCAACCGGTGATTATATTGTAATTCAGGATGCAGATCTGGAATATGATCCTGAGGATATCAAAAAATTGCTGGAACCGATCAAAAAGGGGAAGGCAAAAGTTGTCTATGGAACAAGATTAAACCGGTTGCCAAATTTTAACCGAGATGAACGTACACCGCAGTTTTTTTCACACTATCTTGGAAATAAATTTTTAAGTCTGGTAACCAGCCTTTTATATTTTAACTGGGTAACGGATATGGAATCTTGTTATAAACTTTTTCCAAAAGAAGCTATCCAGGGTGTACAGCTGAATGCCAGGGGCTTTGAACTTGAACCTGAGATCACAGCAAAAATTCTCAAACGAGGGTATAAAATTCTTGAAGTTCCCATTTCTACAAATCCCCGCGGACATAACGAAGGTAAGAAACTCAACGGTTTGAAAGAAGGCCCAAAGGCATTGTGGGCGCTTTTAAAATACCGGTTTGTAGATTAATCCATGCGCCTTAATAAGAAGCATTATTTCAAATATGGTGTAGTAGGAATACTATTACTTGCAGTATTTTTGAGGTTTTATAAATACGGAGAACGGTGGGGATTGGCTTATGATCAGGCGCATGATGCCCTTATAGCCCATTATGCGCTGTTAAACTTCAAAATACCGCTGCTTGGTCCTTTTTCATCCGCAGGTCCGTTTCAGACAGGAGGGGAGTGGTACTGGTTGATAATGCTGGGGACTGTTTTTGCCCCATATTGGGTTCTTGCTCCATGGATATTTATTACTTTTTTATCTGTCGTTTTCGTTGGATTTATCATTTACGTCGCTTATAAAATTGCCGGTAAGCAGTATGCCCTAATAGCCGGTCTACTGGCAGCTGTATCTACTGCGCAAATTTTGCAGGGTACAAATTTAACCAATCAAACACCGCAGGCTTTGCTTTCCCTCGCTGCTATTTGGTGTTTTATCACCTATATTAAAAAGAAAGAGATCAAATATTTATTGCTGCTTGGTTTGAGTATAGGTTTTGCATCCAGCGTTCATCTCTCAGGAGTCGGTCTCATTTTTCTCCCCGTTTCAATGGTGCTCGTTTATAGAAAAATATCATTTAAAGGAATTGGTCTGCTCATTCTTGGTGCAGTTATTCCGTGGTTACCTGTATTTATTGTTGATTTTCAGAATAATTTTATAAATATAAGGCACATGATCCAAATTATCGGTTTTTTTATTTTTGCTTCTTCTGTCGCGTAAATAGTTGTTATCCGGATCCCGTTCTGATCCAGTTTATTTTCTTTTTCAAGCAGCAGAGACAGAATATAATTTTTATCTTTCATAGTATCGTTCAAAGAATAAACAGCATATGTACTGTTTCCATATTTCTTTTTCAGCTCAACTACCTGTTCTACTGCTATTGCATTGCTGGTATTCTTTTGATCAGTAATGACCTGAAAATCTTTAACTAGTGTAACTCCGGTTATTAAAAGGAGAAATAGTAACCCAATTATTTTCTTTTTTTGCAGCAGCACATACAGTAACCACGCAGTGATCAATAAGAGAAAGGGATGCATAAATACCATGTAACTTGTAAATATTGGTGTATGCGTATAGCGCAGCATCACGATCATACAGAGCACACATAATAAGAGGACAACAATTTCTTTTATGAACCATCGCTTCACCGCAGCAAAAAGAGTGAATGCTATCAAAACGTATCCGAAAAACGGAAATCCACCGATTATAAATGACCATTCTTTAGGCCAAAAAACACCCATATACGTTTTCCACCTTCGTCCCAAAGCTTCCAGTGGAATTGTATATTGATCAACCAGATAATATTGGATCATGTGCCTTATATTTATAAAATTATTCTGAAAATCAACAATAAATACAGGTAACCACGGAATAACTGCACCAAGAATGAGCAGACCAATTCCTTTAAATGATATTTTTCTATAAACGAGCACCATTGAAACGGGGAGAAAAATGAGACCGACTCCTGAGAGATGAACGCTGGATGCAAAACCTATACTCAAACCAAGCAGCAATAAATATTTGATCTCTTTCTTTTTAATATAGGTGATAAAACACCAAATAGCAGCGAGGGAAAGCAAAGCCTGCGGTGTTTGATTGGTTAAATTTGTACCCTGCAAAATTTGCGCAGTAGATACAGCTGCCAGTAGACCGGCTATTAGGGCATACTGCTTACCGGCAATTTTATAAGCGACGTAAATGATAAATCCAACGAAAACGACAGATAAAAAAGTAATAAATATCCATGGAGCAAGAACCCAATATGGGGCAAAAACAGTCCCCAGCATTATCAACCAGTACCACTCCCCTCCTGTCTGAAACGGACCTGCGGATGAAAAAGGACCAAGCAGCGGTATTTTGAAGTTTAACAGCGCATAATGGGCTATAAGGGCATCATGCGCCTGATCATAAGCCAATCCCCACCGTTCTCCGTATTTATAAAACCTCAAAAATACTGCAAGTAATAGTATTCCTACTACACCATATTTGAAATAATGCTTCTTATTAAGGCGCATGGATTAATCTACAAACCGGTATTTTAAAAGCGCCCACAATGCCTTTGGGCCTTCTTTCAAACCGTTGAGTTTCTTACCTTCGTTATGTCCGCGGGGATTTGTAGAAATGGGAACTTCAAGAATTTTATACCCTCGTTTGAGAATTTTTGCTGTGATCTCAGGTTCAAGTTCAAAGCCCCTGGCATTCAGCTGTACACCCTGGATAGCTTCTTTTGGAAAAAGTTTATAACAAGATTCCATATCCGTTACCCAGTTAAAATATAAAAGGCTGGTTACCAGACTTAAAAATTTATTTCCAAGATAGTGTGAAAAAAACTGCGGTGTACGTTCATCTCGGTTAAAATTTGGCAACCGGTTTAATCTTGTTCCATAGACAACTTTTGCCTTCCCCTTTTTGATCGGTTCCAGCAATTTTTTGATATCCTCAGGATCATATTCCAGATCTGCATCCTGAATTACAATATAATCACCGGTTGCATGTTTAATGCCGGTACGAACAGCTGCACCTTTTCCCTGATTAGTTTTATGTTTAATATACGAAAAATTCGGATTTTTTTGTTTGAATTCTGAAATGATATCTGAAGTTAAATCTTTCGAACCGTCGTCGACAATAATTATTTCCTTCGTTACATTTTCAAACTTTACGGCAAATACTTTTTTGAGTACAACTGCTAATGTTTTTTCTTCATTATAGACAGGCATTATTATAGATAATTTCATATATTTACTTTTTTTAGGATATCGGAATCTTTTCTAATAAATATTTTTTTTACTTTATTTCTGGATATTTGTATTTGCGAATACCTGGTAAGTGCCTCAAATAACCCGCTAAAAAAATTCCAGTCTTTATGAGAAACAGCTTTTACACAATGATAAGGAAGCCAAAGGATATGGGATAGTAACAATTTTTGTTCAGTTATATTTTTCCAGACAAAAGTAAACTGATTTCTATAGACAATCTTTTTTATCTGGTTAGCTTTAAATTTAGTTTTTATTGCTCCGGTTTCATGTTCATGTCTTACTCTACTCTCAGGTTCAAATATAAGACTATACCCTGCTTTTAATGCTCTGTAAGATATGTCAATATCTTCCCAATAAAAAGGGTTAAAAAGCGGATCTAATCCGCCCAGTTTGTCCCAAATACTCTTGCGGAATGCACCGCTTCCACAGCTCACCCAAAGCGTATTATTTTTATCATTTTCACCTTTATTATGGATGAGAAATCCCCGACGCCATTTCCCTACTCCTCTGCCTCGTAAAACTGTTTCTCCATTTTCAATACTCTCATCCATACAACCGACACCAAAAACAATTCCTTCTTCAAAATGCTTCAGCAGTGGTTCTAAAAAACCTTTATGCGGAGCGACATCTGAATTGAGTAAAATGAGGATATCACCTGTTGCGATACCGACTCCCCGGTTAACATTTTTTGAAAACCCGGCTTCTTTCTTATTAATGTTTTCTATAGTTTTACCGACTATGTGTTTTTCTGTAATACTTTCTATAAAGTCTTTAATTACTTTTTTGGAGTTATCTGTCGATGGATCATTGGGGATAATTATCTCGACACTGCCTTTTTTATATTCCTTAACTGCATCAAGAACTTTCGGTAGATTTTTTTTCAAAATAGCTTCACCATTATAGTTTGGAATTATAAAGCTGAGGTTCATAGTACTTATTATAGCAGGCTGATATTAAATTTAATACGATGCTCACCTGCGGGGACAAATACGCCGCGAAAAACATAATCTGTAGGATATATTATTGATTTAGTACAATTGTACCCTTCAGCTGTACAGATGCTTACTTTCCAGGAGGGATAGTATGTATCTGTCAAAACGAGAAATCCGTCTGCATCATTTTTAGTTGCTATTTCTACACTATCGCCAGAATATGTTTCAATTTTGGCAGTTCCCCGGCTTAGCGTTTTTGATGAAAATCCTTGGGTATTTTCTACAACAGCATAAGTAGTGAGATTATCTTTTTCTCTGAATAATTTTTGTATCGCTTCATTCTTATTGTGTGCAATTTCAAGTTTCTGTACAAAAAAAGCTCGCGGAAAAGTGTTTTTATTTTTATAGATTTTTGTTTCACCTTCCGAGAAAACTTTTTCTAGCTTTGGAGAATTAATATTTGCCAGACTCAAGACATATTGTACTCCCAGCAGATCTATAAATGGTGAATCAAACTTTTGCGGTGTAATTATCCTGTTAAATCCGAAAGGTGGCCTTATATCCGGCTTGTCTCTGCCAATTGCCGTGACAAATTCTCCATATCGTCTGATATATAACGGATCGTACCCATCGATACTTTGCAATTGATACATAACCGAAAAATTTGGAGGCAGGATCCGCGAATCTGTTGCCATTATCCTGAATTGGCCTTTTTGATCTTGTAAAAATGAAAGTGATTTTGTCGCAGGGTACAAGTACGCGTTATTTGTAAATGGCGTAAATTTTTGTGAGAAGCGAAGGAGATCAAAAATTGTCAGACTTAAAAGAAATAGTAATAAGAGCGGTGCTAAAATTTGTTTATCAAGCATTTTCTCAAATCGTCTTACCGTGGTGAATAGTACCCAAACAGCAAGAATTACTGAAGCTGTTACAAAGAAAAAAGTGGGTATATAGAGATTACGCTTTGCGACTAATAAATGATCTATCTGAAAATCGGGATACAGTTTATGTCCATACAATACAGCTATCCAAAGACCAATTAGAATAATACCAATAATACCTAACGAATAAAACACTTTCCATTTTTTGGCAGTTTTCAAGAAAAAATCCAGCCCTAATGCGGCAAGAACCGCAAGTGAAAAGTCAGCGATAAATAATAAACGCGTCGGTTGTGATGTGGAGAGTAAGGGAATGTCTAATTTGTAGGGAAGTTCGGCAAAGATAGTAGGGAGTGAGAAAATAAGTGAAAGAAAAAAGAAGACGCCGAAAAAAAGTGTTTTTTTGTCCTGCCTGTTATAAAGTGCAAAAAACGCCATGATCAACGGGAAGATACCAATATAACCGACAAATTCTCCATAATTCCATTCTCCCCAATAGTTCAGTGTAGTCGGATTTCCAAAAAAATCAGGCGCTATAAACTGAATGAGATGCTGCCACGGAATAAACCACCCCGGCTGCTGCCAGCCGTATATTTGATCAACACCGCGAGCAGATAGATTAATAAATTGCAGCGTGGGGATCCACTGTACCGCAGTCAGAAGTAAGAATAAAGAATTAAGTAGTAAGTATAAAAAGAGAATTTTACTATTTCTTTTTTTCTGAAACCACCGTGCAAAAAAATACATGGTAGAAAATAAATATACGTAGATAAATATTTGTATATGCCCGGCAAAAAAAGCCGCACAAAGTGAAAATACATACATCAAACTCCAAGCGAATTTATTTCCACTTACTCCTAATTTGTCTATTGCCAACATAATGAGAGGTAACCAGAGTGCGGACTGTACCAGTGTATTCCACTCAAGCCAAGCTGTTGAAAAACCGCAAAAAGCAAATATAATCCCACCGAAACCTGCTGCACCTTGGGATAATTTCAGATGCCGGAGATACAGATATATAAAAATACCGGCTAACAGCGGCTGCAGTACGATTTGCAAACTCCAGCCAGTTGCAAATGGCAATAACAGGTAAATTATATTCAGAGGATAAAATGCCGCCGTTTGAAAATTCGCTAGAAGCGGAGTCCCTGCCATCGTATAGGGATTCCAAACAGGCAGCGAGCTATGTGCAATATTTTCAGTTGCGCTGAAACGCCACGGATATTGCTGTCGCACCGGGTCGGTAATGAGAAAATTTTTATATGGTATTCCGTTTGGATATTGTTCGGCATAAAGATCACGGAAAGGATGGTACAAACCAATTATTGTGTCCGAAGGTATTGGCAGCTGTCCCTGAGTAAAAAACGGTTTGAAAAAAATTATTACTGATAATATTAGCAAGAGAAGAGGTAAGCTGTTTATTTTTTTCATTACATTATTTGCCTACTAACGTTTCTAGTTTGTCGGCAAAATTCTCTTTACTAAAATCTGCTGCACGAACTTGTGCATCTTTTGATAGTTTCTCCATAAGCTTTTCATCTTTTATAATGAGATTAGTTTTATCTTCTAACTCACCTAATGTATTCCATAAAAATCCGTCTTTGTTATCGGTTACAATTTCCATTTGCCCACCGGCATTAATGACTATGGGAACTGCACCTGCACCCATAGCTTCCACAGTTGTGATCCCGAAATGCTCGGCACGTTCCGGAAACTTTTCCAGATCTTCGCCAAATCCCGCAGCATGCCAATAAATTTTTGCTTTTTGATAGTATGATACTAATTTGGAATACGGCACATTTACCACAATCTCGATCGGATAACCTGAAGTACTTTTTTTAAGTGTATCAACAAAATCTTCGTCATCCGGTAAATACGATCCGGCAATAACTAATTTCCAATTCTTATTTCCGCTGTCATAAAGATTCTTAAAAGCTGCAATAAGTATGTCAGGTTTTTTTGTATTCATTCCTTTCGTAAACCTGCCTACCGATAAAATAAGATTTTCTTTTTTTACCGATCTGTCATACATATTTTCAACAGGTGGAAAAAGAATTTGTGAAGATGTGTGAAATGTTCTATCGAGATATTTTTTTACGTACTCTGAGTAGCAGATAATCTTATCAATTTTTGTTAATTTAATTCTTGTAACGATTGAAGAATTAACCCAGTTTACAGGGAATTGGAATAGTAAGATATTTCTTTTTGCCGTTAACCACGGAATACTTCCGTCACTAAGATAAATGATCACATCATATGTACCGGTTGTCGTAAGGCGCTTAAGTTTTGAAATAGTATGGGTAAAAATATTTTTCGTGACCGAGACTTTTGACAGATCGAGATGTAACTTCTTTTCAGCTATCTGAATAATTGCTGCATCGTCCCAAAAGAGTTCAACTTTATGTTGTTTGGATAATATTGAGGCAGCACTCAATATATAACGTTCACCTCCGCCTAGCGTATCTAAATACGGGTCATACAAACCAATTCGCATACTTAGATTTTATCAGCTTTTCAGCCTCTTGCATACGTGGTAAGAATTATGGGGAAAACGTATAAAGTTTGAAAGCTGATGATTTATCTCTCCATGTAACTTCGTCTACAAGTTTATAATAATCTTGAGGATGTGGACAATTCTTTCCGTTAGCGACAAACAAGACATTTTTTTCAGTTTCCATAGGACATTCATTGACAGTAAATTCATACTTGCCAATTTTGCTGCTGTCTTCATTTCCTTTCGATCCTGAGTCCTGATATTTTTTGGGGTCATATGCATTGTAAAATAAATAAAACATATATGAGTTCCCCGTACTGTTCGTAATAACGATCTTGTCATATTTTGACTCATACCGTTTTAGATCTGACATTAATTGCTGATATGGATAATCTCTATACCATGGTCTATGAACCGCCTGATGAACAAAAAGCTGATTGAGAAAATAAAGTATACCCGCTGCAAAAAACATTGGAACAATAATAAGATTCGCTCTAAAAAAAGCTTTCCGTTTTTTTATCAATGCAAAATATTGGATAATACCGTACGCTATAATTATCTTTAAAGGTAACATCGCCAGTAGAAATCTATGTATGTTGGGACTTTCAGAAATAAACAATGAAAGAATAATAGGAGTAAGCAATAACCATCCTAATACCAGATATCCCCACCTGACTTTATTTCTAATAATTTGGTAGATTCCGATTAACAAGAGCGGCAGTTCGGCCAAAAAGAGAAATCCTATGTATTGTAAAGATTCTCTGATAGGGATCTTTGCTTGTAGAAAAAGAAAATCAAAACTAAGATATGAAAAATAATTAATTATCAGCTCCCTGGTGTAATACACTAATTTATTATCGAAAAATCTAATAAAGAATGGCAGACCATGCCCTTCCTCTCTTATTGATTCTTCAAGCAAAAGTTTAACTTCGGGAGTAGTAAAAAGGCTCGTTTGATTAAATCGCGCTCCTCCTGAAGCAGTAACATATATAATACAAATAATAATGACAATAAATCCTGTGAGGTATGCAAATTTCATTTTCTTTGTTAATAACTTGCGATAGTGCCAAAAAATAAAAGGTAAAAAGAGTAGTAAAAAACCTCGGGGAGATTGGTAGGCTATTAAACTTAATACCCAAATAATAAAACTTCCACTAAATAATAACCACCGTTTCGTTCTGATCCAAAGCAGAAAAAGATAAAAACCTAAAACCACTAAAAAAACTCCGAGTGTTGGATCGCTTTGAATTCTATTTTGAAAAATGAGTATAGGTGAAACTGCGCAAAGCGCTGCAACAAGAAGTGAAATTTTTCTATCTTTCGTAAGTTCCTTAGTTGTCAAATAGGCTAGAAAAACAAATAATATCCCAAAAATTGCCGAAGGTAATCTCACCGATACAGGATTTATTG